>CEPV01002257.1_pt1 | contig 35980 bp, 37 predicted proteins | sample 530451 | NCBI WGS metagenome assembly CEPV01 (sample SAMEA2620097, study PRJEB7988) | marine metagenome | isolation source: saline water (ENVO:00002010), including
GGTGACTACCCGTCTATCGACGAGATCCTGTCGGCCATACCCGCAGCGGGCGTCGAATAGGGCTCAGGCCCACGGGGAACACCCGGTAGCATCGGGGCGATCCTGCCGGTGATCCACCGGTGCCGCCACCTGCCCGCTGGACAAGCCCAATGGACGTTCGCGACATCCTCATCGAATCGGTTCGGTCTGCGCTCATCGAACTGGGCGTCGACCCTCTGCCGACCGGGATCAGCCTTGAGCGGCCGGCGAACCCCGAACACGGTGACTGGTCCACGAACGCCGCCCTTGCCTCGGCAAAGGCGGCGGGTCGCAATCCCCGGGAATTGGGTACTGCGCTCGCCGAGGCCCTGGAGGACTCTCCACCGCCGCACGTGACGGGAGTGGAGGTTGCCGGTCCCGGGTTCGTCAACTTCAGACTTGCTGACTCGTGGCTCCACGAGGTACTGGTCGACGTGGTCTCTGCCGGGTCTGACGCATGGGCGTCCCATGACGTCGGTAGAGGGCAGTCGGTCATGGTCGAGTTCGTCAGTGCGAACCCGACCGGGCCGCTGCACGCGGGCCACGGCAGGGGCGCCTGCTACGGGGACTCCCTGGCCAGGCTCTACCAGCGCTGTGGCCACGAGGTGACCCGCGAGTTCTACATCAACGACCGTGGCACCCAGATGCAGTTGTTCGGCGACTCCCTGGCAGCCGCTGCCGCCGGTGACGATGTTCCCGAGGGTGGCTACCACGGCCACTACATCCGTGAGTGGGCAGGTGAGATGCCCGAGGGGGTCGACCCGCTGGAATGGGGGTACGAGCGGGCGCTGGCAGACCAGCGCAGCGTTCTCGAGAGCCTCGACATCCGCTTTGACTCCTGGTTCAGCGAGCGGTCGATGATCGAGTCCGGCGCCATCGACGAGGTCATGTCCGACCTTCGGGCACAAGAGGCCGTGTATGTAGACGACGGTGCCACGTGGCTGAGGAGCAGCGACCACGGAGACGACAAGGACCGGGTGCTCGTCAAGTCCGATGGCCAGTTCACGTACCTGTTGCCCGACGTGGCCTACCACCGCGACAAGTTCCAACGTGCCGATCGGCTCGTGAACGTCTGGGGGGCTGACCACCACGGCTACGTGGCCCGCATGCAGTCCGCCATGCACGCGCTGGGGCATGACCCCTCCGAGTTGCGGGTCGCCATTACCCAGATGGTCAGCCTTCGGCGCGGGGGCGAAGAGGTGCGGCTGTCCAAGCGCACAGGCGAAATTGTCGAGTTGGCCGAGGTGGTTGACGAGGTCGGTGCCGACGCTGCCCGCTTCACCTACCTGCTGTTCTCGGTCGACTCGCAGCAGACCTTCGATCTGGACCTGGTTGCCAGCCGGGTCAACGAGAACCCCGTGTTCTACGTGCAGTACGCGCACGCACGGATCCACTCCGTCGTGGCCCGGGCTGTGCAGGCCGGCATCGAGCGGCCTCCGATCGACGGGGTCGACCTGTCCCTGCTCGGGCATCAGCGGGAACTGGCCCTGTTGCGTGCGCTACACGAGTTGCCAGACACGGTTCTGCGCGCCTGTCGCGAGCAGGCACCACATCAGGTGACCACGTGGGTGCGGGACATGGCCTCTGCCTTCCACGGCTTCTACCATGACTGCCGAGTCATTGGCGACGGCATCGACGAGGGCCTCTCCCATGCTCGGCTGTGGCTGGTCGAGGGAGTCCGCATCGGCTTCGTTGTCGCCCTGGACCTGCTTGGTGTCGGAGCACCCGAGGAGATGTGGCGAGAAGAAGGCGGGGAGGCCTGATGGCCGGGCCAATTCCACTGGGCCTGCTCCCCGACACGACGACCGTCGACGGCGGCAGGGCGTCCGTCGGCGGCTGCGACCTCGCCGACCTGGCTGACCGGTTCGGGACACCCCTGTTCGTCTACGACGAGGATCATCTGCGCTCCAGGTGCCGGGAGGCGGTGGCGGCATTCGGTGACGGGGTCGCCTACGCGGGCAAGGCCTTCCTCTGTTCTGCCATGGCGAAGCTTGCCCATGAGGAGGGCATGCACATTGATGTATCCACCGGCGGAGAGCTCTTCATGGCGCTGCATGCGGGGGTTCCCGCCGACCGGCTGGTAATGCACGGAAACAACAAGAGCGACCTCGAGTTGGCGATGGCAGTGGAGGCAGGCGTGGAGACGATCGTCGTCGACTCGTTCGACGAGATGGACCGGTTGGACGCCATCCACGCCGAAACGGGCGCGGTTCCGAGGGTGATGCTGCGTATCACCCCGGGGGTCGAGGCCCACACACACGAGTTCGTCTCGACAGGACAGGACGACTCAAAGTTCGGATTCACGGTCTCGACCGGTCTGGCAGCCGTCGCGGTCGAACGTGCCGCTGTTGCCGACTCGGTAGACCTGGTCGGCCTGCACTTCCACATCGGAAGCCAGGTGTTCGAGGTGGGTGCGTTCTCGCGTGCGGTTGAGGTCATGACCAGGTTTGCCGGTCCGTTCGGCCTGCCCGAGCTCTCGGTAGGGGGTGGCCTGGGCGTCGCGTACGTTGAGGGTGAGAGTGCACCGACGATTACCGAATGGGCCGAGGGAATCATGGCGGTCTGTGACGCCGCCGGGGTGACCGCCAGGGTTTCTGCAGAGCCGGGCCGGGCGATCGCCGCTTCTGCAGCGGTGACGCTCTACACGGTCGGAACCGTCAAGGACCTTCCCAGCCTACGCACCTATGTGGCCGTGGATGGCGGCATGAGCGACAACCCCCGCCCCGTCCTCTACGGCTCGGGGTACGAGACGTTCCTTCCACGAGCGGTAACCGCTGCAAGGCCTCGGGCGGTACGCCTCGTAGGAAAGCACTGCGAATCCGGTGACCTGCTTGTACGCGAGGGCTTCGTACCCGACGACCTGGTCGTCGGCGATGTGATCGCCACCCCTGTAACCGGCGCCTACGGGCACTCGATGGGCTCCAACTACAACCAGGTGCTGCGTCCCGCCGTGGTCTTCGTCTCGGAAGGGGAGGCCCGTCTCGTCGTGGCCCGCGAGACCTTCGAGGACCTGGTGCGCCGCGAGCGCTGAAACCACACCGACACCCAGGCAAAGGACCGGTACCGTGGAGCGGATGGAAGCCACAACCGTCAGGGTCGGCGTGCTCGGCTGCGGAAACGTGGGAGCAGCCCTTGTCGCCCTTGTGCACGAACAGAGACAGACTGTGGCTGACCGCACCGGGATGGTCCTCGAGGTGGCAGCGGTAGCGGTGCGAGACACCTCCGTTCACCGCGACGTCCCGTGTCCGCCAGACACCTTCACGGCAGATGCCGCGGCAGTCGTGAACGATCCCGGCATCGACGTGGTCGTCGAGGCCATGGGAGGACTCGAACCGGCACGCCAACTGATTCTGGAGGCACTCGCCTCTGGAAAGCCCGTTGTCACGGCCAACAAGGAACTGCTTGCCGCCCACGGCGAGGAGCTCTACCTGGCGGCCGCCGCGGCGGGTGTCGACCTGCTGTTCGAAGCTGCGGTTGCTGGCGCAATCCCGATCATGAGGCCCCTGCGTGAATCGTTGGCAGGCGAGCCGCTCACCCGCGTCATGGGGATCGTCAACGGCACGACCAACTTCATCCTCTCGAGGATGTCCGACCACGGGGCCACCTACGCAGACGCCCTTTCCAAGGCCCAGGAACTGGGCTACGCCGAGAGCGACCCCACCGCCGACGTGGAGGGATTCGACGCCGGGGCCAAGGCGGCGGTTATAGCCAGCCTGGCCTTTGGGGCGCGGGTGGTTCCAGCCGACGTCTACCACGAGGGAATCTCAGGTGTGACCGTCGACGACATCGAAGCTGCCCGAACCATGGGACACTGCATCAAGTTGCTTGCGGTTGCCGAGCGCGGAACCTCTGTGGACGGCGCGGTCGAGATCGGAGTACGGGTACATCCGACACTCGTGCCCTTCAATCATCCACTTGCGGCTGTGAACGACAGCTTCAACGCCGTGTTCGTCGAGGGTGAAGCGGTCGGCGAGCTCATGTTCTACGGCCGCGGTGCCGGAGGCCGTCCGACAGCCTCGGCGGTTTTCGGAGACCTGATAGATGCGGCAGGAAACCTCCGAAGGGGCCACGGCGCCCCGATCGGAGCGCTCAGCGACGTCCGGGTTTCTTCGATCGGCGACATCGAGTCCGCCTACTACCTGAGCATCGAGGTCGATGACCGACCCGGTGTTCTCTCCGACGTGGCAGCCGTCTTCGGCGGGCACGATGTCTCGATCAGGTCGATGGAACAGATAGGACTGGGTGCGGAGGCCCAGCTCCGGTTCATTACCCACCTGGCCCGTGAGAGCGACCTCCAGGAGACCCTGAGAGGTCTCCGGGAACTCGACGCTGTGCGCAGCACCGGCAGCGTGCTGCGTGTCATCGGCGACTGACCGATCTGGATTCCTGTGCGGTATGTGAGCACCCGGGGTGCGGCCCCGGCCCTTGACTTTGCCGATGCCCTGCTTGTCGGCCTGGCGTCCGACGGGGGTCTCTACGTTCCCGGGTCCTGGCCACAGATCCCCGACGGGGGCCGTGGCGACTACGTCGAGACAGCGGTCGAGGTCATGTGGCCGTTCGTGGCAGGGAGCATCGACCGGGATGCGTTCGCCCAGATGGTGTCAGACACCTACTCGGTGTTTCACGCCGACGATGTGGCACCCCTCGTGGACCTGGGTGGCGGGCTTCACCTGATGGAGTTGTTCCATGGCCCCACCCTTGCCTTCAAAGACATTGCCCTGCAGTTGGTCGGGCGACTCTTCGACTACGAGTTGACCCGCCGTGGTGAACGGGTGACGATCGTGGGTGCCACCTCTGGAGATACCGGTTCAGCGGCGATCGAGGCGTGCCGCGACCGCCAGAACGTCGACGTAGTGATTCTCCACCCCGCGGGCCGGGTCACCGAGGTTCAGCGTCGACAGATGACAACCGTGCAGTCGGCAAACGTCCACAACGTCGCCCTCGACGGCACATTCGACGACTGTCAGGACATGGTCAAGGCCATGTTCGCAGACGAGCCCTTCAGGGCCAGGATGAACCTCTCTGCGGTCAATTCCATCAACTGGGCGAGGGTCATGGCCCAGGTCGTCTACTACGTGGTGGCGGCCGAGCGGCTCGGAGGCCGGCGTCAGCCAGTGGACTTCGCCGTACCGACGGGCAACTTCGGCAACGTGTTCGCTGGTCACGTAGCCCGACTCGGAGGGCTCAATGTGCCGAGGCTCGTCGTCGGCAGCAACAGCAACGACATCCTGACCAGGTTCTTGAACGACGGGAATCTGGAGGCACGCCCGGTCATGCCGACCCTCTCACCCAGCATGGACATCCAGGTCTCGTCCAATTTGGAGCGCCTGCTGTTCGAACTGGAGGGTCGAGACGGGGCTGCGGTCGCCCGACTTCTCGAGGCGTTCAGGGAGAACGGGTCGGTGGCGATCGACGGGGCGCTGCACGCCTCGCTGGCCAGCGGTTGGTCGGGAGCGCGCTTCGACGATGACCAGGTGCTTGCATGCATCGCTGCCGAGGCCGATCGGTCCGGTGTGGTGCTGGACCCCCACAGTGCCGTGGGGGTTCTGGCGGCACGGGAGTGCCGGCGCGATCCAGCGGTTCCCATGGTCGCTCTGGCAACCGCCCATCCGGCCAAGTTCCCCGACGCGGTCGAGAAGGCAACCGGTGTGAGGCCAGCTCTCCCGGAGCGTCTCGGCGACCTCCTGACGCGGCCTGAGCGCATGACCCACCTTCCCAACGACCTTGCAGGTGTCGAGGCGTTCGTCGAGGAGCATGCACATGCGGTCTGAGGGTCGGATGTGGAGGAGCGACGACAACCGGGGTGGCGCCGGCAGGATGGCCGTCTGATGAAGTACGTCATCTGTGTTCCCGACGGCTGTGCGGACCTGCCGGTTCCTGAACTGGACGGCCTGACCCCGCTTGAGGCCGCCTACACGCCTCACATGGATGCGTTGGCGGCACGGGCCGTGGTGGGGCGTGCGGCGGTCATTCCCACGGGGATGGCACCCAGCAGCGACGTGGGCAACATGTCGATCCTGGGCTTTGACCCCACAACGTTCCACACGGGTCGTGCCCCGATCGAGGCTGCGGCAATGGGCTTGACCCTGGTGCCCGACCAGGTGGCCTTTCGCTGCAACCTGGTAACCGTGGTCGACGGCGAAATGGTCGACTACGCGGGCGGTAGCCCGTCAGACGAGGCCGCAGCCGAGGTGATCAACCGGATCGACGCCGAACTGGGTGGGGGGCGCGATGGGGTGTCCTTCCACCCGGGAATCAGCTTCAGGCACTCGATGATCGCGCCGGCCGACTGGGTCGATGCCGAGTGCATCCCGCCACACGACCTGACCGGCGATCCAGTTGTGCTTCCGGACGGGCCGGCGGGTCCCCGGTTGAGGGGCCTGATGGAGGCCACGAAGGAGATCATCGCCGCATCGGACCTTGAGGCCACGCAGGTCTGGCTGTGGGGTCAGGGTTTCCAGCCCCGGGTCCCGTCGTTCGCGGAGACCCATGGTGTCAGGGCCGGCCTGGTCACAGCGGTCGACCTGGTGCGGGGAATCGGCATGCTGAGCGGAATGAAGGTCTGCGATATACCCGGCGCCACGGGTCGCTATGACACCGACTACGAGGGCAAGCGTGATGTGGCGCTGACGGAGCTGGCCGGCGGCCTGGATCTCTTCGTGATCCATGTCGAGGCGACCGACGAGGCGGGCCATGCCGGCGACGTTGTCGAGAAGGTAAGGGCACTGGAGAACTGGGACAGCCGCATCATTGCCGGTCTGGTTCAGGGCCTCGACGCCATGGGTCCATGGCGCCTGCTGATGCTGCCCGACCACGGAACCCCGCTGACGACCATGACCCATATGCCTGACCCGGTTCCGTACATGCTGGTCGACTCCCGTGCCGATGGTCCGGGTGGGGTGTTCACAGAGGCTGGTGTGGCTGGCGACGCTCCGGTGGCCGGCCACGGGCTGCTGCCGACCCTGCTGGCCGGCTGAGGTTCCCTGTCGGCTCAGGAGCAGCAGCTCGTGGAGGCGTCCATGTCGACGTCGATGTTCTCGAACTGCTCGTTGTCACCGGTCTTGACGTACCACTCCCACCGGGTGTCGTCGGGGCCTGACAGCCAGGTCTCTGTCTTGTCGGCGTAGCAGCACATGGCGTCGCCGACGCCGGTGGTCTCGAGGCCGGCGGCTGAGAGGCGGGCCTCGGCGGCGACCACCTCGGCGCCGGTCTCGGTCTCGACCCCGAGGTGGTTGAGCGTTCCGCCGCCCGAGGTGTCCTCGAAGAGAACGAGCTTGAGAGGCGGGTCGGCAATGGCGAAATTGGCATACCCCGGACGGACCTTGGCCGGTGGGGTGTCGAACATCCTCGTGTAGAAGTCGACCGACTCCTCCAGATTGCTGACGTCGATGGCGAGTTGCAGTCTGCTCATGGTGCGGTTCCCTCCAGGGAGTAGCAGGGTTATATATTGATGCTTGTCAATATAGACAGTAATCAATATAATGTCAACCATGACAACACCAACCGACACCAGGTGCTGCCCGCCGGTCACAGAGGCTGCCCTCGACGAAGAGGCCGCCCAGCGCCTGGCAGGCGTGTTCGCCGCTCTCGGAGACCCGGTCCGCCTCAGGCTCTTCAGCCTCATCGCCTCCCGCCCGGACGGATCCTGCGCCTGCGACCTGGTTGGGCCTCTCGGCCGCTCACAACCCACCGTCAGCCACCACCTGAGGGCACTCCACGAGGCCGGCCTCGTGGACCGGGAACGGCAGGGTCGCTGGATCTGGTATTCGGTGCACCCCGAGGCACTCCTGGAGGCGGCAACCCTCATCAACTGCTGAGCGTCCCCACTCCACGGCTACGAGAGGGTGGTTGTCGTGGCTTCCAGGGATTCACTACAATGTCCGTGTCGTCGGGTTGGGGCTGACGAGAACTCGTTTCCCCCTCCTCCCCGCTGACTTTCACCGTCGGTGGTGCGTCGGTGCCTCCTCCATCCCCTGGTGGATCCGGCATCGACCCGGTCACCCGACCGGACAAGCTCCACCGGCAAGCCTCACCGGAGACTCCCCACCACGAGGCAGTTGCCGGTTCGGTCTGTGGACCATTCCGCAAAAACCCCAAGTCGAACACAACAAGAAGAAGAAGGTGTCTGAGCATGGACTCGACCCAACTCGAGCGAACAGCCCTTGAGACCAAGGACCGCGACGAGCTGACAACCATTGCAACCGCTCTGGGCGGCAAGCCCGGATCGCGTTCACGCAAGGCCGAGATCGTCGACCTGATACTGGACCTGACCGGCAGCGAAGGTGCTCCCAGCGCCAGATCGACCAACGGGGCCGCCCCGGTTGCCGAGGCCCTCACCGAGGAGCCTCCCGCAGCATGGGAGGCCGAGGCAGAAGCCGCAGAGAAGGCCGACAGGGCCGACAAGGCCGGATCAAGGGAAGGTGCTGGCGACGACAGCGCCCGAGACGGCCGGAACCAGCCGAAGCAGGAGTCTCAGAACAGGGATGGCGACCGAAAGGGCGGCAACCAGAACCGGAACCGCCAACAGGACCAGGCCGGTCCCGGCAACCGTCGACGTCGCCGAGGTGGAGGCCGCGGACGCGACCGGGACAACACCCCGGAAGAGCCGTGGGACGGTGAACCGGTAGCCATCGAGGGCTACATCGACCTTCGCGATGAGGGCTACGGGTTCCTTCGTGCCAACGGATTCAAGCCCTCCAAAGAGGATGCATATATCTCGGTAAAACAGGTCCGACAGTTCGACCTTCGAAAGGGTGACCACCTGGCCGGTGCCTCCCGCCCGGCCAACCGGAGCGAGAAGAACCCGGCGCTCCTCAGCATCGAGTCGGTCAACGGAAGGCCGCCTGAAGAGGCAAAGGGCCGCCCCCGCTTCGAGGACCTCACCCCGCTCTTTCCCGACGAACGGCTGCGACTCGAGGTCGAGGGCGACTCCGACAACATGACCGCCCGGATCGTCGACCTGATCTCCCCGATCGGCAAGGGCCAGCGGGGCCTCATCGTTTCGCCGCCAAAGGCCGGCAAGACCACGATCATGAAGACCATCGCAAGGTCCATCGAGACCAACCACCCCGAGGTGAAGCTCCTCGTCCTCCTCGTCGACGAGCGCCCCGAAGAGGTGACCGACATGCGCCGCTGGCTGAAGAACGGTGAGGTCATGGGCTCCACCTTTGACCGGCCAAGCGATGAACACACCCATCTGGCCGAGATAGCCATCGAGCGTGCCAAGCGCATGGTCGAGCGCGGTGAGGACGTCGTGATCATGCTGGACGGCATCACCCGCCTCTCACGGGCGTACAACCTGGCTGCGCCGGCAACCGGTCGCATCATGTCCGGCGGTATCGACACCGGGGCCCTCTACCCACCGAAGAAGTTCTTCGGTGCCGCCCGGAACGTCGAGGAGGGTGGATCGCTCACCATTCTCGCAACAGCCCTCGTGGAGACCGGATCCAAGATGGACGAGGTCATCTTCGAGGAGTTCAAGGGCACGGGCAACATGGAGCTGCGCCTCGACCGGCGCATCGCCGAGAGGCGTGTGTACCCGGCAATCGACGTCAACGCCTCATCCACACGCCACGAGGAACTGCTGTTCGAGCGCAAGCAGCTGAACCAGGTCTGGAAGTTGCGCAGGGTCCTGAACGGGCTTGCCAACGACGGCGAGTCCGGGGCCGCTGCCGGCCTGGAGCTGCTGATCGACCGCCTCAAGACCTTCAACAACAACGATGAGTTCCTGGCCGAAGTAGCCAAGGGGCCCTCGATGGGAAGCTGACCGACCACACGAGCACCGCTACCTGCGATCGCAGGTTGCAGCCGCACCCGGCACGCCGCAGACTGGAGCCGCTATGAAGACAGACATCCACCCCGACTACCGTCCCGTGGTCTTTCAGGACCTCTCCGAGGGTGCCACCTTCGTGATCCGCTCCACGGTCAGGACCAGCGAGACAATCACCCTTGAAGACGGCGTCGAGTATCCACTCGTCAAGGTCGAGATCTCCTCGGCCAGCCACCCGTTCTTCACCGGTCAGATGAAGATCGTCGACACCGCCGGTCGTGTCGAGCGCTTTGAGCGCAGGTACGGCTCGCGCCGCAAGGCCTGAGCCTGTTCAACGTATGTAGGCGGGCATCTCAGCCTCCTGCCGTCGAACGAACACAGTGACAGCGGCCTCCGAGCGCGGATCTGCTCTCCTGTCAGCCAGGCTGGCGTCACACGCCCGGCAGCTGACCGGCTCGGAGCCGGCCGTTGGCCCGATCCTGGTTGGAGACGGGGCAGCCCTGATCGACGAGGATGCCGGCAGGATCGTGTTCCTCGCCTCCCCTGACAACCCCGCCGCGGCTTTCGGACACCTCGTTCTACTCGCCGCCCGCCATCGGCTCAACGAGGCGGTCGTCATCTACGACGACCCTTCAGCCGCTGCCGTGGCGACCAGGCGTTCAGCTGCGTTCGACCCGGTTCCGACGATCCAACTCGCAGAAGGCACGGTCCTGCATCAGGTTGATCTCGCTCCGCTGCCTGAACCACCACCGACGACTGCGCCACCTCCCGGCTTTGTCGACCTCTGCCGGCAGGCCGGTGTGAACCCGATTCAGGAGGGTGGCATCTGGAGGGGCGAACTCCTCGGCCTCGAGGTGGCCCGCGCAACGCCGTCCGGTATTGAGATCGGGGTAGGTCGAATTGACCGCGAGGCAGGCGTTGTCCTTCACGGCCACCGGCCACCGGCCGAGAGCCTCATGTCGGTGGTAGCGACCGTACAGGCCCAACGTAGGTCCGGAGCCGGTGCGCATCCGCTTGCCACCCTCGTACGTGAACGGTGGTTGAGGAGCGACCTGATCACAGACCCCTCGCCCCTCGGCCTCGTCAGCCTGACCGCCGTGGACCCGGCCGAGACACCTGCCGGCCTCCGCGACAGTGTTCCGGCCGCAGCAATCGGTATCGACGCCTCCGGAGAGCGGGTCCTTGTTGTCTGCTCTGTGGGAGCCGACCCCGACCTGGTTCCCGTCGTCGCCGACCTCGTACTGCGCGAAGATCCCGACCGCCTGCTTGTTGTCCTGCCGGTCAGGGATGTCCTACCCACAGTGGTCTGCGCCGTTGGGCGGCTCGCTGTGCGTTCAGAGGTAGTCGGGCTCAGGGGCGGCTGGAGCTGATCTCAGGGGGGCGTTCCTGCCGACCTGCGCCCCACCGGTACCCTGAACCCGATGCTGGAACAGATCGCTGCGCTGCTGGTCGAATTGGCCGAGACCGAGGCCCACCTCGCCGATCCGGACGTCATCTCCGACACCGACCGCCTTCAGGCAGCTGGAAGGCGCTACAAGGAACTCGAGGCTGTACTCGCAGTCGGACGTCCCCTCCAGCAGGCAAGCGACGACCTGCTCGCCGCCAGGGAACTGTTGGACCTCTCAGAGGGTGACGACCGGGAGATGTTCCGGGCCGAGGTGGTCTCCCTTGAAGCCGAGATTGCACGCCTCGAGGAGGAGTTCCGGGCGCTGTTGCTGCCGACAGACCCGAACGACGGTCGCAACGTGATCGTCGAGATCCGTGGTGCCGAGGGTGGAGAAGAGGCGAACCTGTTCGCCCGCGACCTCTTCAACATGTATCAGGCGTTCGCCACCATCCACGGATGGTCGACCGAGTTGCTCGAGTCCAACGATTCCGACATGGGTGGATTCAGCTATGTCATGTTCATGGCAAAGGGCGAAGATGCATGGACCCGCCTCAAGTACGAGGGCGGGGTGCACCGGGTTCAGCGGGTTCCGGCGACCGAATCCCAGGGCCGGGTTCACACGTCATCGGCAACGGTGAGCGTGCTTCCCGAAGCCGATGAGATCGACGTCCAGATCGATGACAACGACCTCCAGGTTGACGTCTACCGTGCATCCGGCCCCGGAGGCCAGTCGGTCAACACCACTGACTCGGCCGTTCGCATAACGCACAGGCCGACAGGCCTGGTGGTCTCCATGCAGGACGAAAAGAGCCAACTCCAGAACAAGACGAAGGCGTTGCGCGTGTTGCGTTCGCGGCTCCTGCAGGTTGAACAGGAACGCCAGCAGGCAGAGGTGTCCGAGGCGCGCCGCGGGCAGATCGGTGGTGGTGGTCGCTCCGAGAAGATCCGCACCTACAACTTCAAGGAGAACCGCCTCACCGACCACCGCATCAGCCTCACCCTCCACAAGCTGGACCGGATCCTGGCAGGGGACCTCGAAGAGGTCACAGACAGCCTTCTCGCCGACGAGCGGACCCGGCAGCTGGCCGAGGGCCTCGACGGCGGTAGTTGAGCGTGGGTACCGGGGAGAGCTCGGCCCGACCCGGCGACGGAACCGTCACCTGGGGTGAGGTGCTGGAAGCGACGACCCGCAGGCTGGCTGGCGCTGGCCTGGCCGCCCAGGAGGCCCGTTGGATCGTTGCGGAGGCATCCGGACTCGGGGCCGGATGCGACCATCTGGGTGATTCCGGGGAACTCGTAACCGTGGGTGGAATGTCGAGGGTTGACGCCATGGTCGAACGTCGCCTCGCCGGCGAACCCCTCCAGTACGTGCTCGGCTCGTGGTCCTTCCGGACCCTCGACCTGATGGTCAACAGGCGGGTCCTGATTCCGAGGCCCGAGACCGAGGCAGTCGTGGGGCATGCCCTCGATGAGTTCGACCGCCTCGCCGACCGGTCATCCGAGGTTCGTGTCGTCGACCTGGGCACCGGATCCGGCGCCATTGGGCTCTCAATCGCCGCTGAGCGTGTGTCGGCCAGGGTCTGGTGCTCTGACGTCTCGACCGATGCCCTGGCTGTCGCCCGGGCCAACCTTGCAGGTCTCGGTAGGCCCGCAATGCGGGTCACGGTTGTTGAGGGATCATGGTTCGAGGCTCTGCCGCCCGAACTGGTGGGCGGCCTGGACATGGTTGTGTCCAACCCCCCGTACGTTGCGACCGGAGAGGCCCTTCCGGCCGAGGTGGCCGACTGGGAACCCGGATCGGCGCTGACAGCCGGACCACTCGGCACCGAACACCTGGAGCTGATCATCTCCGAGGCACCTGCCTGGCTGAGGGGTGGTGGGGCGCTGATCCTCGAACTCTCGCCCGAGCAGGCTGTGCCAATGGCCGACCACGCCTACGCGGCCGGGTTTGCCGACGCCGAGGTGCGACCTGACCTGACCGGACGCCCACGTGCGCTGGTGGCACGTCGGCCATGACATCCGACCTGATCCGGATAGGCGAGAACCCCGGAGCAGCCCTGTCGGCGGCAGTGGCCGAACTGAGAGCCGGAGCCGTCGTCGTCGTGCCAACCGACACCGTCTACGGCCTGGCAGCGCTTGTCAACAACGCCGATGCGGTCGCGGCCCTGTTCGAGCGGAAGGGGCGGCCGGCACACAAGCGGGTGGCGGTGCTGGTCACCGATGTCGAACAGGCGCTACAGGTTGTTGATCCGGGTCCGGGCTTTGACCGGCTGGTGGAGCGGTTCTGGCCGGGGCCCCTGACCCTTGTCTGTCGGAGGGCGTCGGGATTTGGAGCCTGGCTGGGTGACGACCTGGACACGGTCGCTGTGCGCTGCCCCGGGCATGAACTGACCCGGTCCCTCGCCCGCGAGGTCGGACCGCTCGCTGCGACATCGGCGAACCGCTCAGGAGACGACAACCCCGTCAGCGCAGAGGCGGCTGGCGAGGCGGTCGGAGGTGGGCTGCTGGTACTTGACGGCGGCGAATGTGGCACTGACGCCTCGACTGTCCTGGACCTCGTGTCGGACCCGGCCAGGGTGCTGCGACAGGGTGCGGTCACAGCAGCTTCGATGGCAGCCGCGGGCATCGTGGTTGATGTCGAGCAGGGATCAGGCGACCGGTAGCATCGGCACCGTGACCAGAATCGCCATCGGCTCCGACCATGCAGGGTTCAACCTGAAGATGCGCCTGGCCTCCGACCTGGCCGACCTCGGCCACGAGGTACTGGACCTCGGCGCACATTCGACCGACCGGGTCGACTACCCCGACTACGGCGAGGCGGTCGGTAGGGCTGTCGCCGCTGGCGACGCCGATGCCGGGGTCTGTGTGTGTGGCTCAGGAATTGGAATAGCGATGGCTGCCAACAAGGTGGCCGGAGTCAGGGCCGCGACCGTGCACGACGCCACCTCTGCCCGCCTGGCCAGAGAGCACAACGATGCCAACGTGGTCTGCTTCGGTGAGCGGTTGATCGACGAAGATCTCGCTTCCGAGGCACTTCGGGCATGGCTTGATGCAGATTTCGAGGGCGGGCGCCATGCCGACAGGGTTGCCAAGCTTGACGCGATAGGTCCCTGAGGTGGCCGGCATCCCTGACCTTGAGACGGTCACGCCCACCCAGACGGTTGTCGAACCCACGCTGGACGAGGGCGACCACGACAGGTTCTCCCACTACGCCCGAAAGGCCGATATCGTCGAGTCCGCAGTCACCGGCAGGCCGGTGGTGGCACTCTGTGGAAAGGTCTGGGTACCGAACCGTAACCCCGACCGCTACCCGATGTGCCCGGCCTGCCGGGACATCTTCGAGCAGAAGAAGAAGGCCGAGAGAGGCACCTGAGGGCGGGTCGAGGAGGAACCACGGGAATGCTGTGAACCCTCAGGTCGGTGGTGCGGCTGAGGCGCCCTGCGTTCAACAGGACAACGAGGCGCCTCGCTGTCGCCGCCAACGTCGACGATCTCAGGGCAATGGCGAAGAAGCGGTTGCCGGGCGGGGTGTTCGACTATATCGACGGTGGGGCCGAGGACGAGGTGACCCTGTCACGCAATGTCGAGGTGTTCCGCCGGGCCGAGTTCAGGCCGCGGGTCCTACGCGACATGGGAACGATCCAGACCTCGTCAACCCTCCTGGGAAGGTCGCTGGACTTTCCGTTCGTGATCGCACCCACCGGGTTCACACGGATCGCAGACCCGGCGGGCGAGTTGGCAGTGGTGCGGGCGGCCGGCCGGGCCGGTGTCCCGTTCACGCTCTCCACGATGGGTACCCGGTCAATCGAGGAGTGCGCCGCGGTAGCCGTTGACGATGCCCGGCTCTGGTTCCAGGTGTACACATGGCGCGACCGAGACCGTGTGAAGGGTTTCGTCGAGCGTGCGGCCACAGCCGGTTTCGAGGCGCTGGTACTCACGGTCGACACAGCGGTACTCGGACGGCGCGAGAGGGACGTCCGACGCGGCTTCACCCTTCCACCCGCGATCGGTCCCGACACCTTCATCGACGGAATACGCCACCCGGGCTGGACCTGGCGGTTTCTCCGGTCCGAACCCATCCGCTTCTCGAGCGCTGAGGGAACGGGTGCCGGCGACGGCTCCGATGCCGTGTCGTTGGCCGAGTACATGGTCAGACAGTTCGATCCGGGGCTGTCGTGGCGTGACGTCGAATGGCTTCAGTCCATCTGGGACGGCCCCATCATCCTCAAGGGGATCCAGACCGTCGCCGATGTCAGGCTTGCGGCAGATTCCGGTGTCGCAGCGATCGCACTCTCCAACCACGGTGGAAGGCAACTCGACGGAGCGCCCACCCCGTTCGAGCTGGTACCCGACGTCGTCGAGGTCGTGGGACACCGGATCGAGGTCATCTGCGACGGCGGTATCCGTCGTGGCGGAGACATTGTCAAGGCCTGTTCCCTGGGTGCCGCTGCGGTGATGACCGGTCGACCGCATCTCTATGCCCTCGGTGCCGCCGGCGAGCGGGGGGTCGACCACATGCTCGACCTGATGAGGTCGGGGATGGAACGCACAATGGCCCTTGTCGGCTCAGCCACAGTTGACGACCTGGACCCGGAGCTGGTGAGGCTCGGGGGCTGACGGGCACCTCGTCTCGGCTACGTTCGCCGGCCATGGTTGCCCCACCCGCATTCAGGCTTCCCGATCCCGGAACGATCTCGGGTGTGTGGTCGGCGCGGCTGTCCGATGATCCTGACCGCCTCCTCCTCCATGCGGACGGGGCCTGGACCACCCGTGGCGACTTTCTCGACCGGACCGCGGTGGTGGCCGGGCGTCTGGCCGGAGCTGGCCTCGTGGCGGGCGACCGGGTGCTGCTCTCGGGGCCGTCCTCGGTTGACCTGGCGGTAGCCCATGTGGCGTGCCTGCGATCGGGTCTGGTCGTGGTGCCCGTAAACGGCGGTTACACGCGAAATGAACTTGCCCACATCGTGGCCGATTCCAGGCCCAGCGCTGCGCTGGTTGACCACGAGGGCTGGAAGGAGATCCTCGTTGGGCTGGCACCAGAACTTCGAGCAGCGGGCACAGACGTCTGGTGGGACGACGCTCCGGTACCGAACCTTGACTCGGCGGCCCCGGCCGACCCCGCTCTCATCGGCTACACATCGGGAACGACCGGAGCGCCAAAGGGGGCGGTGCTCACCCAGGCGAACCTGCTGGCCGGTGCCGAGTCGGTCCGACAGGCGTGGCACTGGACCGCCGAGGACCGGCTGCTCCTGTGCCTCCCCCTGTTCCACATGCATGGCCTTGGTGTCGGCCTGCACGGCACCCTCCTCACCGGTGGCTCAGCGGTACTGCACCAGGGGTTCGATCAGCACAGGGTCCTCGGCGACATCGGGAGCCATGGCTGCACCATGTTCTTCGGCGTGCCCACCATGTACCGCCGTCTCGTAGACGACTCTGAGGCTGGCACCCTGAGCAGCCTGCGGCTCTGTGTGTCCGGGTCGGCTCCACTTTCTCCGCTTCTCCACGGTCGCCTCCGTGACCGGGCGGGAATCTCGGTGCTGGAGCGCTACGGAATGACAGAGACGGTGATGCTGGTTTCGAACCCGTACGAGGGCGAGCGTCGGGCGGGCTCCGTCGGCTTCCCGCTTCCCGGGGTCGAGTTGCGCCTGGCCGAAGGCACCGGTGAGATCCAGGTCCGGGGTCCGAACGTGTTCGACGGCTACTGGGAACGGCCTGATGCCGATCTCGATGCATTCGTCGACGATCCCGGCGGACGCTGGTTCAGGACCGGCGACCTGGGCTTCATCGATGACGACGGGTACCTGTCAATCGTCGGACGGTCCAAGGAGCTGATAATCACCGGCGGGCTCAATGTCCACCCGCGAGAGGTCGACGACGCCATCGCCGGCCACCCCGACGTGTCAGAGGTGGCGGTCGCCGGTGTGCCGTCAGAGGAATGGGGTGAGGACGTCGTCGCCTGGATCGTGCCAACCCCGGGAGCGCCGCCGCCGACAGCGGAAGAACTTCGGGACTTCTGTCGAAACCGCCTGGCGGTCCACAAGTTGCCGCGGCGGGTTGTCGTGACCGGGTCCCTGCCACGAAATGCCCTCGGCAAGGTGTTGCGCCACGAGTTGCGCGAGGCTGCATCTGATGAATGACACGACGGACGAACCGACAGGCGTTGCCTTCCACTTCGATGTGATCTGCCCATGGGCCTACCAGACCTCACTCTGGATGCGTGAGGTACGCGACAGGCTGGGCCTCGACGTGGACTGGCGGTTCTTCAGCCTTGAGGAGGTCAACAGGGCCGAGGGTAAGAAGCACCCGTGGGAGAGGGAATGGTCCTATGGCTGGTCGATGATGCGCATAGGCGCATTCCTCAGGCGGCGAGACCCGGACCTGAACGACGCCTGGTACCTACGGTCCGGAACCGCCCTCCACGTTGAGGGCCGCCAGCCGCACAGGCCCGAGGTTGCCCGGGAACTGCTTGAGGAAATGGGCATGGATCCGGGCATCGTCGATGAGGCCCTTGCCGACGAGACGACCCACGACGACGTCCGCAACGACCACGAGGACGTGCTTGCTCTCGGAGGCTGGGGAGTCCCAACCCTCGTGTTCCCGGGGGTGGGCGATGACCCGTCCCGCAAGCTCTTCGGCCCGGTCCTGATCGACCCACCTACGGGTGCCGCTGCCGAGCGGCTCTGGAACCTCGTGACCGGGTGGCTCGAATACCCCGACCTGTTCGAGTTGCAGCGTCCCAAGACCCCTTCGGACCTGGCCCGGATCGGCGATGTCTTCCGGCCGTACATCGAGGCACGCGAGTGGAACACCGTGGCCAACCCAACCCCCTGACCACCATGACGGAGGAAAACAATGAGCATTGAACTCGACAGGGAGCGGATAGTCGGCGGGCTGGAGCAGATCTGGGCCGAATGGGCCGACTGGGGTGACGGGTTGTCCGAAGGCGGGTGGGAGACGCCCAGCAGGTGCCCCGGATGGACAGTGCAGGACAACCTGGCCCACATCATCGGTACCGAGCGGATGCTCCAGGGCCACGATGCCCCCGAGGTGGAGTTCCCGACTGCGCACCTGAGGAATCCGATTGCCGAAGGCAACGAACGCTGGGTCGAGTCGATGCGGTCGCTGTCGGGACCCGAGGTGCTGGAACTGTTCAGGGAGGTCTCGGCGGAACGGCTGGGCCAGTTGTCTGTGATGTCTGACGAGGAGATCCACAAGGTGGGGTGGTCGCCGATAGGCGAGGTGCCCTACCTGCGGTTCATGCACGTGCGGGTCTACGACTCGTGGCTTCATCTGGAGGATTGCCGGGAGCCACTCGGCCACGAACCATCCGCCGGCGGCCTGCCAGCCCAGATATCGGTGGACGAGGTGGCGACCGCTGCCGGCTACATCATCGGAAAGTTGGGAGGGGCACCCGACGGGAGCAGGGTCGAGGTGAACCTGACCGGCCCCGTGGAGGCCACCATCCGGGTGGCCGTCGATGGTCGGGCCTCGGTGGTGGAGGCGTTCGACAACGGACCCACATGCACGCTCTCCATGTCGTCGCACGACTGGTTGGCCCTGACCGGGGGTCGCAAGGACCCGGTTCCGCTGATCGAGGACGGCAGCGTCGCCCTGGGTGGCGACAGGGAACTGGCCCGGCAGTTGGCAGAGCACCTGGCCTTCACGATCTGACATCGGCATCAGTGAGTGGCACTGTGGGAACCCCGATGACACATCTCGTGAACGGCCGCATGATCGTGCCGCCGTTCCCGGAGGGGATGGAGACGCTGGTGGTCGGCATGGGCTGTTTCTGGGGGGCCGAGCAGCGGTTCTGGGAGACCCCCGGGGTCTGGACAACGGCAGTGGGGTTCACGGGTGGCACCAGCCCGGAGCCGGGATACCGCGATGTCTGCACCGGAGCCACGGGCCACGCCGAGGTGGTGCTAGTCGTGTTTGATCCCCTTGAGCTCACGTTGGAGGGTGCCCTTGCGGTGTTCTGGAACAACCACGATCCGACCCAGGGCATGAGGCAGGGCAACGACATCGGGACCCAGTACCGGTCGTGCATCTTCGTGGCCGACGCGGAACAGAGGGCGGCGGCGGAAGCCACCCGAGATGCCATGGAGCCGCTGCTGGCAGATGCGGGGTTTGGTCCGATCACCACCCAGATCTCAGAACTTGGAACGTTCCACTACGCCGAGGACTATCACCAGCAGTACCTCGCCAGAAACCCCACCGGTTACTGCGGCCTCGGTGACACAGGCATCACCTGTCCTACAGGTGTTGTTGGCTGAGGACCGGAGTTAACCGGAACCGGCCCCTACGGGGCTACCGAGGCCCATGCCTCCAGCTCGGCCTCATCCCCCCAGAACTGCAGGTCGTTGCCACCGCGGCCCCACACGAAGAGCGCCAGGTCCGATGCGGTGCCCGCTGCGGCTGTATCGGCCTTGGCGTGCTCCCTCGTAACCACCAGGCCCGCATCACCAGGTACCACCAGCCACTCACCGTCGCAGTCGGTGGCGTGGAGGTGCAGGGAGCCTGATGGATGGTCGACAACCGGACCACCTCGCTGAAACCTGAAGACCACGTTGACGGCCTCGTCGACCACCTCGACAGCCAGGCCGCTCTCGATTGGGGAGGTAGCACCGGCAGCGTCCTCGGCATCCCAACGGTGGATGGCGGTCTCACAGGCCATCCGGCGAACCCAGAATCCGACAGTCGTGTCGGATGACCAGTTCCAGGCCGGCTGGCTGGCGTCGGTCGACTCCAGGACCGAGATCAGGTCGTTCAACAGGTCAGACGATTCGTCTGCGTCGACCGGATCAGGGCGGCTCGGGCCGGACGTGTCAGCGGCCCTCACCTGGGCGGCCACGAACCCCCAGACATTGCTGATGTGGCCCAGAAGTTCGGTGTTGGTCCAGCCCGGACAGGCTGCAACCCCGCCGTCGGGTGCGGTGTCGCAGGCAGATATCAGGGTGCGACCCTCTGAGAGGATCGCTGAGAGGTGCTCGTTGCGGTTCATGGAGAGGAGTCTCGCCGATCCGGCATACCTGTGCTCAACCAGGAGGGTCGTTGCCGGGGCCGTCCTCCTGTTCCCTCAGGAATGCCTCCAGCTCGGCTGCGAGGTCGTCGCCGCTGGGGATCAGTTCCTCGGTCTGGTCCGTCTGGGCCTCGAGACGCTTCACGTAATGCAGGAGGTCCGCGTCGCCTGCGACAGCGGCATCAACCTGGCGCTGCCAGTCGGCTGCAGGGCCGTCCAGTTCGGCATAGGAGGTGCTGACACCGCTGACCCGTTCGAACCAGCGCAACAGTGCCCGCGTTGCCTTCGGGTTGGGGGTGTCGGGAACGTAGTGGGGAACCGATACCCGCAGCGAGATGACCGGCGTGCCCGCCCGGTCGAGCGTGTCGTGTAGTACGCCGACCAGACCTGTGGGCCCCTGGTACGAGGGCCGGCCCAGCCCGAGCCGGTCGGCCAACCGGGCATTTGTGGAACTACTGGTAACGGAGAAAGGGCGTGTGTGTGGCGTCATGCCAACCATCGCACCCAGGGTCACGACAGTTGCGATCCCGGTGATGGCCGCCACCTCAGACAGGGCGTTGGCGAAGGTCCGCCACCTGAGGTGGGGTTCGACCCCGCTCACCATCAGCAGGTCGCGCTGTCCCTCAGGTGTCCGGGCCACAAGCACCTCGTTGCGTGGCCAGGCCAGCACCCTGGTGCCCCGCTCGTCGAAGTTGACTTCAGGTCGTTCCTGGGTGAAATCGAAGAAGGTCTCAGGGTCCACGTCGCCGATTGCGGTGTGGTCGATCCTCCCGGCAAGCCACTCCACGGCGGCCGTAGCCGAGCCTGAGGCGTCGAACAGTCCCCTGAATGCCACAACCAGCAGTGGACGCTCCAGGTCATCGGCCAGGTTGTCTCTGGCGATCCATCTAAGTTCCTCCATGGCGACAGGATCGCGCAGATCTGGCCACAACGGGGTGCTCAACGCCTCTGATGGTGTCACGGCATGGGAGCATCACCCGATGGCAGGACCGGCTGAGCGGAGGGACCCGAGACGCTGGAGTGTCTTCGGGGGCCTGTTCGGCATCTATTTCTCCTTTGGAGTGGTTGCCATGTCGATCGCCCCGATCGTGGATGAGGTGAGGGCCGACCTGGGCCTCAGCCGCGGGTCCATGGGCCTTGCGCTGGGTGCGTGGCAACTCGTCTACATCATCACGGCACCACCGGCCGGCCGTCTGGTGGATCGCCTCGGCCTGCGCCGGTCGCTCACCCTCGGAGCCCTCGTGATTGTCGCCAGTGGCCTCGCCCGCGTTGCAGCCACGGGCCTCGCCGGCTTCTGGTTGGCGATTGCACTGTTCGGAGTTGGCGGACCGCTGGTGTCTGCCGGTGCGCCGAAGGTGGTTGGAACCTGGTTCAGCGATGTGCGTGAACGCCGGTTTGCCGTTGGCGCCTACAACACGGCTCCCGCCCTCGGAGGCCTGGCGACCCTTGTGCTCTCCAACTCCGTGCTGATGCCCCTGACAGGGTCATGGCGCACAACCGTCGCCATTGAGACAGGTCTGATGGTGGTGGCCGCAGCCTGCTGGCTGGTCGTCTCACGACACAGCCAACCGCCGGTGGACCCTCCGGAACACGCCGTGGCCGAAGGTGGAGCCCGCTCGTTGCTGGCTGAGCCCGAGGTTCGGGCGATCCTGGTGTTCGGGGTGGGTGTGTTCTTCATCGTCCACGGGTTGGGAGGCTGGTTGCCGAGCATCCTGCGCAGCCACAGTGGATTCTCGGCGATGGCAGCTGCCAACTGGACTGCGTTCGGGGGAGTGGTCGGCATCGGCGCCTCGTTGCTCCTGCCACGGCGGGCCAGCCGCGACCGCCTTCCGCGGTTCCTGGCCAGCATCCTGACCGTCATCGCCACCGGTCTGGTTGCGTTGATCGTGTTCCCCACCTCGTTGGATCCACTGCCGGTGGCGGCGATGGGGGTCAGGTCGGCGCTCATTCCCCTGACGATCGTCATGCTCATGGACTGTCGGGCCGTAGGTCCGGCAAACATGGGTCTCGCATTCGGTATGTGGTTCGCCGTATCCGAGATCGGCGGGGTCACAGGGCCACTGGTGGTCGGATGGGTTGGTGGCACCACGGCAGGTTTCGGGGGAGCGCTTGTCGTGGTTGCCGGGGTCTGCGGGCTGCTGCTTGCCGTTGTGGCACACCTGTCACGACTCCACAGCCGTGAGGTAGGTTCGCCCGGAGCTGGAACCGGGAACTGACCGTCACCCGACGAGGATCACCAGATGAACGACGCGGAACAGGTCGGCGCATACGCTGGCTTTGAGGGCGAGGTGGGTCGGACCCACGCCACCTCGACTCCATGGTGGCCCGACCAGCCCGTTCCACCCGCCGGCTCGCCGAACGTAATCGTGGTGTTGTGTGATGACCTGGGGTTTGCCGACCTCGGCAGCTACGGATCCGAGATCGACACCCCCAGCCTCGACCAGCTGGCCGCAGAGGGTCTCCGATACACCAACTTCCACGTCAACCCGATGTGTTCCCCGACCCGGGCGTCCCTGCTCACCGGACTGAACCACCACATGGCCGGCGTTGCGACCGTCTGCCACCGTGATCCGGGTTTTCCGGGCTTCGCCATGGAGTTGCATTCCAATGCCGTGACCATGGCAGGTGTGCTCCGTGATGCCGGCTGGTCCACGCTCATGGTCGGTAAGTGGCATCTCTGCAAGGACTCCAGCCTCACCGAGGCCGGCCCGCGGCGCTCATGGCCCTGCCAGCAGGGATTCGACCGCTTCTACGGGATCCTGGACGGCTTCACCAACTTCCACCAGCCACACCGCCTCTACGAGGACAACCACGTGGTCGAGGTCGACGGGTACCCCGAGGGCTACTACCTCACCGACGATCTCACCGACCGGGCCCTCGACATGGTCCGTGGCGTCCGTTCAGGTCATCCGACCAAGCCGTGGTTCCTCTACTACTCCCATGTGGCGGTGCATGCGCCACTGCAGGTGAAGGCGGTCGATGCCGAGAAGTACAGGGGCCTCTACGGGCAGGGCTGGGATGAGGTCCGCCGGGCCCGCTTCGAGCGCCAGGTCGCCCTGGGTGTTGTCCCCGGAGGTGCGGTCCTGCCGCCCCGAAACAGCGAGGAGGGCCACGGTGTCGAGGCGTGGGACGACCTCAGCGACATGCAACGTGAGCTGTTTGCCCGCTATCAGGAGCTGTACGCAGCGATGGTCGACAACGTCGACCAGAACTTCGGACGCCTCAGGACCGAACTGCAGGCAATGGGTGAATGGGACAACACGATCGTGGTGTTCACCTCCGACAACGGTGGTTCGCGTGAGGGTCAACAGAACGGAACCTCCTCGTACTTCAGGACGCTGATGGCACACACCCGCGGCGATTCACCGCTTGACGACATCCAGGTCGACCATTCACGAATGGACCTGATGGGTGGGCCCCAGACCCTGCCCCACTATCCGATGGGGTGGGGTATGGCATCCGGGACACCGTTCCGGCTCTACAAGGTCAACACCCACCAGGGAGGCCATCAGGTGCCGTTCATCATCTCCAGGGGGAGTGGCCTACCGGACGGAGGTGGGCTGCGCACCCAGTACCAGCACGTGACCGATCTGATGCCGACCGTTCTCGAGATGGCCGGAGTGGAGATGCCTGCAACCACCGTTGACGGGCCTGAGCCGGCTGGTGCCAGCTTCGTGTCGACGATTGACGACGATGCGGCACCGTCCACCCATCCGGAGCAGTACTACGAGCAGGTGGGCCACCGCGGCTACTACAGGGAAGGATGGTCGGCCGTCACCTGCCACCAGCCCCGCACCCCGTTCGTCGACGACGACTGGGAACTCCACAGGCTCACCGACGATCCGACCGAGTCCCGGAACCTCGCCGAGGAGCATCCCGACGTCCTCGGTGAGCTGAAGGAGGCCTGGGAGGCGGCCGCCTGGGCCAACCAGGTGTTTCCGCTCGACGAGGGCACCGGGCTTGCCTACACCGTGCGCCCGCCATGGGAGGCCGTGTTGGCCGAACCCGTGACGCTGCGATCGGGCCAGCCGACGATTGAGCGTTTCCGGTCACAACAGCTGGTCAACCTCAGGTCGTTCACCGTAGAGGTGTTTGTCGAACACGGTTCGGGCGACGAAGGGGTGCTCGTTGCGCACGGTGGGCAGGGCGGGGGCTACTCGGTCTACGTGGAGGACGGCAGGCTCTTCCACGCCCACAACGGCTACGGGGTGATGACCGTGACAGACGGAGGGTCGATGCCCGTAGGACCCTCCACCGTCACGCTCACGGTGGATGCCCCCGGTTCGCTTGTCTGGAACGCAACCCTCCTGGTAGACGGTGGGGTGGTCGCCGAATCACCGGGGTTGGCACAGCTCACGTCGATGGCACCGTTCGAGGGAATCGATGTCGGTATCGACCGACGGTCACCGGTCTCATGGGAGGTCTTCGAGCGCCACGGTCCCTTTCCCTACACGGGAACCTTGCACGAGGTCACCTACGTGCCGGGCGAACTGTCCCCCGATGCGGGTGCCCGCTGGGTCGACGTGATGCGCGAATCCGGGACCAGATACGAATAGTGCGTCCTTCACCCTGACCGTCTACGAGAACTCGCTCAGATAGCAGGCCACGTTTGCGGGCACACTTGTAACGCTGACCGTCAACCCGCCAGCCCGGACATCTTCGGCCAGCCTGCGGATCGTCGTGGCTGCCGTGTAGTCGACCCGACCACAGCCTCCGAGATCGATACGCAGGCCGTCGATGTCCGGTTCCTCCGCAAGGGCGTCAAGCACAAGCTGCTCCAGGCGGGAAGCAGTTGCGAACCAGAGGACCCCTCGGGTGTCGAGGCAGAGCGTGTTCCCCTCGCGGCGCCTTGGAACGTCCACGTGGAGTTCCCTCCACAGGTGCAGGGCCAGCGACAGCCCGATGCCGACGATCACCCCCCGTTCGATCCGCGGTGCCAGTGCGAGGGTGGTGGCGAAGGTTCCCCACGCCACCAGGCCCTGAGGTGTCGACCGGCGGATCGTGTCGACCAGCCGCACGGGCTGGACCAGGCCGACGACGGCGGCCATCACAACCCCTCCGAGGGTGGCCCTCGGCAACTGCTCGAGGACATCGGCGAACGGTAGGAACGCCAGCACAGCCATCCCGGTGACGAGGCCGGACCAGCGACTCCTGGCACCTGCCAGGCGGTTCAGAGATGACCTGGCAAAGGAGCCTCCGACGGGGAATGCCCCCGAAAGGCCGGCAGCAACGTTTGCCAGACCCTGGCTGATGAACTCACGGTCGGCGCTCCATGGCTGTCGATCAGCTGTCGCGAACATCCGCGAGATCGAAGTGGGTTCGGCGAAGCCCACCAGGGCGATGACCACCCCGGCGACAACCAGTGATCCGGTCGAACTCCACGGCAGGTCCAGGCCAATGTCGGGGAAGCCGGTGGGCACCGACCCCACGACCGGTCCCTCGTATCCGGCAACCCTGGCGAAGGTGACCCCGCCCACGACCGCCACGAGAGCACCGGGGAACAGGCGGTGGAGTCGCCGACCACCTAGTACCAACAGGACCGTGACCGCCGCTATAACCACGGCTCCGATCTCCCAGTCGCCGGGGTTCGTCAGCGACCACCAGGCACGTTCAAGGACGCCGCCATCGGGGGCGTCAACTCCCAGTGCCTTCGGGAGCTGTGAGGACAGGATGAGGATCGCTGCGCCCGACGTGAAGCCGGAGAGCACGGGTTCGCTCATCAGGTAGGCGACCACGCCAAGGTGGAAGAGGCCGAGGGCCAGGCGGGTAACGCCCACGACCAGCGCCAGCAGGGCAGCCAGCTCCACGTACTCGACAGACCCCGGCTCGGCCAGTTCGGCCAACCCGCCGAGAGTCAGGAGGCTCGTGAGCGCCACCGGTCCGGTCTGGAGGTAGGGAGACGACGCTGCCACGGATGCCAGAATCGGCGGGAGTGCAGCTGCGAACAGACCGATGTGCGGTGGCAGGCCAGCCAGTTCTGCATAGGCCATCGACTGGGGAATGAGGACAAGGGCGACGCTGAGGCCGGCCAGCACGTCGGCACCACCGGGCCGCGCCGGCGGCGGCTTCGGCTTCCAGGTGTTTCCTGCCATCAGGGCACCCTATGGGGCACGGGATCGTGCGGAAACGGGAAGCTCGGGTCTGGCGGGTACGGTCGCCGTGTCATGACCCGCCTGCCAGCCACAGTTCCAGCATCTGACCTGCCCGGCGACGGCACACCCATCAGGCCTGCAGCGACCGTCCTGATAGTTGATAACCGTCCTGACCTCCAGGTTGTGATGATGCGTCGCAGTGCAACGTCGTCGTTCGTTGCCGACCACACAGTGTTCCCCGGCGGACGGGTGGAGGACTCGGACCTTGACCCAGCGTGGGGTCCCGTCCTGTGCGGTCACGGCGACGGTGGCACGGGGTTGATTCCCGGGACCGACGGTGATGGTCATGGCCACCGGGTGGCGGCTGCACGCGAGACCCTCGAGGAGGTTGGCCTGCTTGTCGGAACCGGTGCCGACCAGTTGCTGGAGCATCGTGCCGGGGTCGAGCGGGGGGAGGTCAGCTTTGTTGACGCTGTCACCGAAGCCGGAGGCGGGTTGGATACCTCCGGGGTTGTTCCCGTTGCCCGCTGGGTGACACCACCGGGTTCAGACAGGCGCTACGACACCTACTTCTTCGTGGCCCGACCGGGCACAGACCGTGATCCTGTCGCTGATGGCCGTGAGGCGGTCGAGGTCGGCTGGGTGCGTCCGGCCGAAGCACTGGACCGTTGGGATTCCGGCGAGTTGACGATGATCAGCCCGACGATCTCGATGCTTCAACTCCTCTCAGGATTCGCCTCGGCAGATGAAGTTCTGGAGGCAGCCCGTCGGGGTGCCGAGCCTGTTCAGGCACGGGTTCTGGCGGACCCGCCGCATGGTCCCGGAGCATCGTGGGTCTGGTGGCCGGGCGATGCGGGCTACGACGCCGCTGCAACGGTTTCGGCAATGGGCTGGATGTGGATCTCCCGGCCGCCGGGGGTCGAAAGCGCCACCTGAGTGCATACCTCCCGGTGCGGACCTGCTGCCATGATGGGGTGATGGAGGAACCGGCAACACCAGACACGTCTGGACCACGCGCCCAGCGTGCCCGAACGCTCGATTCGATCATGCCGATCGTGGCCTTCATCATCCTGAACCGGTTTGCCGGCCTGGGATGGGCGGTGCTGGGTGCGACGGCATGGAGTGTCAAGGCGGCCGTCTCCCGCCGCCACCGCGGCGAGGGCGTGGGCTGGTACCTGCCGACGCTCGTCGTCTACCTGATCGCCAGGGGCGTGATCGGGATCGTCACAGATTCGGAGGCCGTCTACTTCGGGATCGGCATCGGCACCAAGGCCCTGATCGGAGCGGCCCTGATCGGCACCGTTGCTGTCGGAAGGCCGTTCCTCGGAAGGGTGCTGCACCTGGCGATTCCTCTCGATGCGGAGACCATGGCCGACCCGGTCTACCAGCGTGTAGTTGGCAGGCTCACGGTCGCCCTGGGCGCCTACCAGTTCCTGACATCGGCGTGGGACATCTGGCTGTTCAACCAGACGTCGGTCGATGGCTATCTGGTGATCCGCGCCGTTGTCGGCTGGCCGGTCGGCATGGTGGTGAGCCTGCTGGGCCTCTGGTATTTCGACAGGGCCCTGCGTGCGGTCGAGGGATTCCCCGGGCTGCTGGTCCTGCTTGATCCCAACCTGGCAGACGAGGAAGGTTCGAGCTAGGTCACCTCAGGCAAGGTCGACCATGGGGTAGCGGGTGTCCCGGCCGAACACCTCTCTGACAAGCGGTTCGAACTCCTCGAGGGCCATGTCGTCGTAGTCGGGGTCGAAGCAGTTCTGGTCGTACTCGGCACAAAAGGCCGCACAGTCGTCGAACCACCTGTGTTCCCTGACGAGGTCACGGGCATCGCGGTCTCCGCCAAGGTGGTGAAAGTAGTAGTACCCCTGGAACAGGCCGTGGTACCGGATGATCCAGTGGGTGCGCTCGTCCACGTAGGGCTTGAGGATCCCAGCTGCCACAGCGCTGTGGTTCTCGGGGGCGATCGGATCGGCGATGTCGTGGAACAGGGCGGCGACCACCATCTCGTCTGGTTCACCGTTTCGGAGGGCCCGCGTGGCGCTCTGGAGTGAGTGCCTGTAGCGGTCGATCCGGTAGCCGAAGGTCGGACCGATCATTGACCTGAGCGTGTCCATCAGCTGGTCCGGCAGGTGTCTGGCCTTGTGGGCTGCCACCTCGGCGAAGATCAACTCGTAGTCCTCACGGGTTCCATCGACCATGTCCACGAAGCTGACTGTTTTCATGGGTGTGGAGTCTTGCAGGTGTGCCCACCCGGTCAAGGCCTGCTACAGGAAGACCGGTAGGGTCCGGCCGTGTCAGTTGTGACCGTCACCGACCTCGCCAAGTCCTACGGGACCGTGAAGGCCGTGAACGGGCTCTCCTTCACCGTTGAGGCCGGAGAGGTGTTTGCCCTGCTGGGACCCAACGGTGCCGGAAAGTCGACTGTCGTGGAGATCCTCGAGGGCCACCGGTCACGTGATTCCGGCGAGGTGGCTGTGCTCGGCAGGGATCCCGGATCGGCCGGGCAGGAGTACCGGGACCGCATCGGAATCGTCCTCCAGGAGGCCGGAATCGAGCGTGAGCTGACCGTTCGTGAGGCACTCGTCCACTACGGGGCCTGCTACTCGCGGCGCCGACCGGTCGACGAGGTACTTGACCTGGTGGGCCTGACGGGCCTCGGAGACCGTCGCACCCACCAGCTGTCAGGTGGGCAGAAGCGAAGGGTGGATCTGGCGTTGGGTCTCATCGGCGACCCGGAGGTCCTGTTCCTGGACGAGCCGACGACCGGGTTCGACCCGTCGGCCAGGCGCCAGTCATGGGAGATGATCGAGGGTCTCAAGGCCCTCGGTACGACCATCCTCCTTACAAGCCACTACATGGACGAGGTCCAGGTACTGGCTGACAGGGTTGCGGTGGTGGTCAACGGTCGGATCGTCGCCGAGGGAACACCAGATGAGTTGCGTGGTCGTGCCGACCACGAGACCATCATCCGCTTCCGGTTCCCCGAGGTTGATGCCAACTCCGGACCGGTAATGGAGATGCTCGGAGGTCTGGCAGGTCGAACGTCGCTCCGGAACGGTGTGTTCGAGGTATGCACAGAACAGCCCACAACCGACCTGAACCTGCTTACACAGTGGGCGATCGGACATGGAGGAGCCCTCGAGGGGCTGGAGGCGACCACACCCACGCTCGAAGACGTCTATCTGGAGATGATCGGTGATGGTCATGGTGAAGACGTCGGACAGGGGGGCGGCGATGTCTGAGCGCACCCCACCCTCGGTGATGGCGTTGTTGTTGCGCCAGATCAACTACCAGAACCGCCTGTTCATCCGTACGCCCATCGCAGCCTTCTTCACCCTGGTGTTTCCGCTCATCTTCCTGGTCCTCTTTGGTGCCCTGTTCGAGGGTGTCGACGTGGCACCGGGCCTTGAGGTGGACCCGGCACAGTTCTATGCGCCCGGTCTGGCGGTGTTCGCCGCAGTTTCCGCCACCTACACCAACATCGGTATCGGCGTGACCATCTACCGCGACGAGGGGGTGCTGAAGCGGATCAGGGGGACGCCGCTGCCCCGGTGGGTCTACATGGGCGGTGTGGTCGGCTCGGGCGTCGTCGTAGCAGTCGCTGGAGCCCTGATCATGTTGACCGTCGGGTTCCTGCTCTATGGCCTTGAAATGGAAGTCAGGAACGCCCTGCCGGCCGTGGTCACCTTCGTGGTCGGTGTTGCGTCGTTCTCCCTGCTCGGCCTTGCCCTCGCAGCGGTCGCACCGTCAGGTCAGTCGGCGCCGGCGTTGGCCAATGCCACCCTGCTTCCGGTGGCGTTCGTCTCAAACGTGTTCATCAGCGTCCGCAACAACCCACCTGCATGGCTCGACCTTGTCGGTGACATCTTCCCCCTGAAGGCCTTCGCCGACGCCTTCTTCTCGGCCTTCGATCCCTTCGAGGAGGCATCGGCCTACAAGCCGTGGCTGCTCCTGCGGATCGGTGTGTGGGGTCTGGCCGGGGCTCTGGTAGCGGTAGGGAAGTTCCGGTGGGAACCGTCAACGGGGGCGGGCCGAGAGGGTGGTCGGCGGTCCCGCCGGTGACCGACTTCGACGAGTTTTCGGTGCTCGTCGACAATGCGGCCGAAGCGGGGCTTGAGTGGGGTGGCCCACCGGTTGTCAGACGGTGCTCGATGCCTTCGTCCGACGGGCTGATGATCAGCGGACTGCTGTGGGGTGACGGCGACCCCGAGTTGGTGCTGTTGCACGGTGGCGCCCAGAACTCCCACACCTGGGACACCGTGGCGCTGGCCCTCGGTCGGCCACTCGTGGCGGTGGACCTCCCCGGTCACGGCCACTCCGACTGGAGACCCGATCACGACTACCGACCGGCTGCAATGGTCGATGTCGTTGCATCAGCGGTAGAGGTGTGGGCTCCAGCAGCGGAGGCCGTGGTGGGCATGTCGCTGGGTGGGCTCACCGCCCTGTGCCTGGCGGCCGACCGACCCGACCTGGTTCGCAGGCTCGGCATCGTGGACGTGACACCGGGAACAGACCGCGGCAAGTCCGGGTCGATCATCGACTTCATGTCCGGGCCCGACCACTTCGACGACTTCGAGGCGATGCTCGCCTACACCGTCGGACACAACCCACACCGGACCGAGGAATCCCTGGTCAGGGGCCTTCGTCACAATGCACGGGAACTACCCGATGGGCGCTGGACATGGAGGTGGGACCCGATGCGTGACTGGAAGATGACCGACGAGGACGGCTCCTCGGCATTCGACGGTCTCTGGGACAAGTTGGGGCAGGTCACCTGCCCGGTACACCTCTGGCTGGGGGGCTCCTGGAGCGTGGTTGATGACGCCGATACCGGGGAGTTCCTCAACCGCTGCCCTCAGACGGAGGTAACCGCCGTCGAAGGTGCCGGTCACAGCATCCAGGGGAGCCGGCCGGTCGAACTGGCTGCCCTGATCGACGATCTGTTGGCAGCGGGATACTGACCCGGGGCTAGAGGCCGCCCACGTTGTGGAAGCCCTCGGCCAGCGGCATGCCGAAGCGGCTACCCATCTCGACAAGGTCGGCGATGCTCCGCTCCCGGAAGGCAGACTCGGCTGATCCGTCGTCATCGTCGGGGATCGACATGGTGGACAGGAGTTGGCTCGTGTGGGCGAGAAGAGCCTCGACCTTGATGCCGGCGGCGACCCCGGTGACCTCCACCGGGTGGTCAGGCTCAGCGGTGTCAAAGAGCAACAGCATGTCCGGCCTGTGGTGTTCCACCCCCAGGTCCGTCAGGAAGTGCGGATCTCGGGCAGCCACCACGCCATCGGTGACGAGGAAGCCGGCGGCCCTGTGGTCAGGGTGCAGGCGCCAGCGCCGCCACGGATCGTGGCCCAGGACCACGTCAGGTCGGATCCTGCGGATCCAGGCTGCCACCTCGTGGGCGTTTGCCCTGTTGGCGTCCAGTTCGCCGTCGACGTTGTCGAGGAACACGACCTCTCCGGTGGCTCCTAGGATCCGTGCGGCTTCGCGCTGTTCCTCCTGCCTTGTGGCGACAAGCACTGCAGTGTCGACGGCCGGGTCCCAGGTGCCCTTGGAGCCGTCCGTACAGATCAGGTGGTGGACCTCGCAGCCTGCGGCAGCCCAGGTGGCCAGCGTCGCCCCGGCGAACAGTTCGATGTCGTCGGGGTGGGCACCTACGGCGAGTGCCCGGGCAGGGGTGGATCCCGGGGTCATGGTGTGCCGGCCGCCTCCCGGTCGACGGCAATCGCCGAATGGTTGAGGTCTGCCGGCTCGTCGATGTCCCAGCCGAGACGCTCGTCGGGCAGGCTCCGCCACGCAATGCCGAGCCGCTCCGCCTCGGCGACATGGGCGGCGAAGGAACCTGGTCCGTAGGCGAACCTGAACCCGACACCTGTCGGTACCACCGCTACAGGTGTGCCGTCGTGGTGGCGGTCCGGTACCAGCGTCACTCCCGCGAAGTCGGCGCAGTGGCCGAGGTCTGTAGCCAGGGGCAGGTCGCCGTGGGCCACAACTACGGTCGAAACGCCAGCACTGGCGAGTGCGTCGACTCCTGCCTCAACGGCCGCGGTCAGCCCTGGTTCGGCCACCCGCACCACGTCGGCTCCCATAGAGCGGGCCCAGGTGTCCACCTCGTCGCAGTCACAGACCACCGTCACGGGCAGCGGCGGGGCGGCGGCTATGACGGTCTCGGCCATCCTGCGCGCCAGATCGGCCCGACCGGTCGGGTCAAGTACCGGTGCAAGGCGCGCCTTGGCACCCTCGAATGCCTTGACGGGGATGAGAACGGCAACTGATCCGGTCACGGGCCGGATTGTAGGGCGGTCGCGTAGGGTGGCCGCCATGGCAGAGAGGGTCGCCGTGCTCGGCGCCGGTTCGTGGGGGACGACAGTTGCATCTCTGCTCGCTCCGGTCGTCCCCACCGTGTTGTGGGCCCGAGACCCCGACCTGGCTGCCGACCTGTCATCTGGCCGGGGCAACTCCCGCTACCTGCCCGGCCTTGATCTGGCCTCCTCCCTCGAGGCGACGGCCGACCTTGGCGTTGCAGTCACCGGGGCCGACATGATCCTGGTTGCCGTACCAACTCACGGCTTTCGTCTCGTGCTGGCAGACGCCTGTGCACACCTGACAGCAGGGGTGCCGGTTCTGAGCCTCGCCAAGGGATTCGAGCAGGAATCCAGGCTGCGGATGACCCAGGTGGCGGTCGAGGTTCTACCGGACCGACCAGTGGGAGTGCTGACAGGACCGAACCTTGCCAAGGAGATTCTGGTCGGAAAGTCGGCAGCCATGGTCGTCGCCAGCACCGATACAACGACCGCCGAACGCCTCCAGGGTCTGCTTGCATCAGACAGCCTCCGCGTCTACACCAACGACGACCTGGTGGGATGCGAGATCGGTGGTGCGGTCAAGAACGTGATCGCCCTCGCCGCCGGCATGGCCGAGGGCCTTGATGCGGGAGACAACGCCAGGGCAACGCTCATCAACAGGGGGCTTGCCGAGATGACACGCCTGGGTGAGGCGCTCGGCGGTGATCCGCGCACGCTCGCGGGCCTTACCGGCATGGGCGACCTGCTCGCCACATGTATCAGCCCCCAGAGCCGAAACCGATGGGTCGGGGAGCAGGTGGGTCGGGGGCTCGACCCGTTCGAGGTCCTTGCCGGAATGAACCAGGTTGTCGAGGGTGTTCCGGCGGCCGGCGCCGTCTGCTCGTTGGCTGCGTCGGCAGGTGTGGAGGTGCCCATTGCCACCGGGGTCCGCGAGATCTTTGAGCGGGGCAGGGAACCCCTCGAGGTCTGGGCTGACCTGATGGCCCGTCGGGCCCGCCCCGAGGTCGGCTAGGGAGCCAGCGGGAATCCATGGCCCGTCGAAGGCGGATGCGGCCGGCGCTCCGGGGCAGGGCACCCGGGTTGTCTGTCGAAAGGTCCCTCTGGGCGGAGGGCCACGGGGTGGTGGTCGGCATGGACGAGGTGGGGAAGGGGGCGTGGGCCGGCCCTCTCACAGTCTGTGCAGTCATACCCGACAGGACCCGTCGGATCATGGGTGTTCGCGACTCCAAGATGCTCAACGAGGCTGAGAGGGAGGCGCTCTACGGCCGCGTCACGGCCTGGGCCGAGGCGTGGGGTGTCGGACACGCCTCCAACGACGAGTGCGACGACCTGGGAATGTCGGATGCTCAGCGTCTGGCCGCACGCAGGGCCCTTGACAGCCTCGGAGTGGTCCCCGACACGGTGCTCTTGGACGGCCGGTGGGACTTCGTCGGCGGCGGAATCGCACAGACCATTGTCGGTGGCGACGCGACCTCGCTGTCCATTGCCGCAGCCTCGGTTGTCGCAAAGGTGACGAGGGACCGGCTCATGCGGGAGGCCGACGACCTGTTCCCCGGCTACGGGTTCGCCGAGGGGAAGGGCTACCCGAATCCGGCCCACCGGTCGGCGCTCATGGAGCGGGGTGCCACGAGCTTCCATCGCCGGTCGTGGTCGTTCATGGACGGCCTCCCTGAGGTGGGCGTACCGCGCCGGCGACCCGCCGGAGCCCATCCGCAGCTCTTCGACTGAGGCCGTCCCGCCCAGCGCCCATGTCTGATCTGGCCGCGGCGTGGCTAACGTCTCCTGCCGTGAAGAAGGTGAGGGGTCTTCTCTGGGTTCTCGTCGCATGGACTGGGGTGGTGTGGATCACCAGGATCCGGAACCTCATCGGCGACGACCAGCTCACCTCATCTGGCCGGATCTGGCGGCTCCTGTTGACCGCTGTGTTCCTGGGCTTTGCAGTGCTCTCGGTCTCGGCCCTCGGTGGCCGCTGGCGCAGAATAGGTTCGACACGCCTGATTGCGGTGTTCTGCATCTGGACGGTCACCTTCTGGGTGGTCCGGGGGACCGGAATCCTGTTCGCCGATCACGACGCGGCGTTCAAGGCCGTTCATTCGGCTCTGGCCCTGGTGTCGATAGCCATAGCGGTTCCCCTGTACAGGCTTGATCACGATCTGGGCCGGGTAGCTGCTGCCGATCACGCTCCGCCTGCCGACGACCGCTAGCCTGTCGCAGCCATGGGACAACCGATAACCGTCGTCGAAAAGCCATCATCCCGGACCGGTGTGGTGAGGTTCGAGATCAACCGCAGCCTCACCGGCATGGGTCACGAGCGGTTCCTTGCGGGTGACGAGATTACCGGAAGTGATCCTGCACGCGAACTGGCCCGGCGACTGTTCGAGCGGGGTGGCATCACCCGGATTCACATGAACTCGAACGTGGTGACCGTGGAACTCGCCGACAGCTCGGGCACGCACGGCGGTGACGGGATAGCCGATGTGATCGCCAGCCTCTACACCTACTACGTCGAGGGTGTCGACGTACCGAGCGACGAGGAGCTGACCGGCGACGCAGGCTGAATCGCCGAACTGCTGCCGGCACAGCTAAGCCACCAGAGGGGCAACCCATGACCCAGATCACCGTCACCCCGCCGGCCGAGGTCGGCTTCGATCCGGATCGACTTGAGAGGGTGGCATCGTTCGCACGCCAGATGGTCGACGACGATCTCATGGTCGGAACCGACGTGCTGGTGGCCCGACGGGGAAGGGTCGCCCTGCGGTCCATTGCCGGCTTCGCAGACCGGGAGTCCGGCACCCCGGTGGCCGAGGACACGCTCTGGCGCTTCTACTCCATGACCAAGCCGATTACCTCGGTTGCGGTCATGCAGTTGGCCGAGGCCGGTGGGTTACGCCTGCGCGACCCGTTGTCCGAGTTCCTCCCGTCGTTCGCCGACATGGAGGTATTCGTCGGAGGCACCGCCGACAGCCCCGAAACGGTGCCGGCTGAACGGCCCATAACGATCGCGCACCTCCTGACACACACCGCCGGTCTCACCTACTCCTTCCTCCAGCAGCACACGGTCGATGAGATCTACCGGAACTCGGGTCTCGACGTACTGAGCTTCTCAGGTGACCTAGAAACGGTTGTCGAATCGCTCGCCGGCCTGCCGCTGCGCCACCAGCCCGGGTCGCGCTGGTCGTACTCCATGGCCACCGATGTGCTGGGCAGGGTCGTCGAGGTGGTTTCCGGCATGTCCTTCGCCGACTACCTGAAGGCCAACATCCTGGATCCGGTCGGCATGTCGGACACGTCTTTCAGGGTGGCTGACGACGACATCGGCCGGTTCGCGGCCTGCTACACGCCTGACCCCGGGACCCTCTCCCCGGAACTGCTGGATGCGCCTGCCACCAG
>CEPV01036446.1_pt1 | contig 35880 bp, 45 predicted proteins | sample 530451 | NCBI WGS metagenome assembly CEPV01 (sample SAMEA2620097, study PRJEB7988) | marine metagenome | isolation source: saline water (ENVO:00002010), including
AAATTCCTTGTCGGGTAAGTTCCGACCCGCACGAATGGCGTAACGATTTCCCCACTGTCTCAACCATAGACTCAGCGAAACTGACTTCTCTGTTAAGATGCAGAGTACCCGCGGCCAGACGGAAAGACCCCGTGCACCTTTACTACAGCTTCGCAGTGGATTTAGATCTAACATGTGCAGGATAGGTGGGAGGCTTTGAACATATGACGCCAGTTGTATGTGAGCCATCCTTGAGATACCACCCTTGTTATATTTGAATTCTAACCGCACTCTGTTATCCAGAGTCGGGACCCTGCGTGGTGGGTAGTTTGACTGGGGTGGTCGCCTCCCAAAGAGTAACGGAGGCGCGCGATGGTAGGCTCAATACGGTTGGAAACCGTATGACGAGTGTAATGGCAAAAGCCTGCCTGACTGTAAGAGAGACATCTCGAGCAGAGACGAAAGTCGGTCATAGTGATCCGGTGGTTCCACATGGAAGGGCCATCGCAAACGGATAAAAGGTACGCCGGGGATAACAGGCTGATAACGCCCAAGCGTCCACAGCGACGGCGTTGTTTGGCACCTCGATGTCGGCTCATCACATCCTGGGGCTGTAGCAGGTCCCAAGGGTTCGGCTGTTCGCCGATTAAAGTGGTACGTGAGCTGGGTTTAGAACGTCGTGAGACAGTTCGGTCCCTATCTACCGTGGGTGTAGGAATATTGAGAAGAGTTGCTCCTAGTACGAGAGGACCGGAGTGAACGTACCCCTGGTGTACCTGTTGTCGCGCCCGCGGCATCGCAGGGTAGCTATGTACGGACAGGATAACCGCTGAAGGCATCTAAGCGGGAAGCCCCCTTCAAAACTAGTATTCCCTTGAGAGACGTTGCAGACCACGACGTTGATAGGCTGGGTGTGGAAGCATGGTAACATGTGAAGCTAACCAGTACTAATTTCTCAATTGGCTTAACAATATTCATATACAGTTTACAAACAATGTTTTCTGAAATTATATGAAGTATATCGTCAAAAACCTAATATTTTGACTACACTGAACTTTCTAATAAGTAAATAATTTATGGTGTCCATAGCGAAGGTTAAAAACCCGTTCTCATCTCGAACACGGAAGTGAAGCCCTTCAGCGCCGATTGTACTGCATCTTAAGGTGTGGGAGAGTAGGTCAATGCCATATTTATTTACTTTTTAGAAAGGTCAGTTGATCTTTTCCTATTTTCAAAGACATCTAAAAGCGCCTTATGGCGTTTTTTTTGTTTTTAAGGCTTGAAATGTCATAGCATGGCTCACATACTCTCCTTGAGTTACACCGTTCATTCCGTTTTTTATGTTTCTTTAAGGAGAAATTTATGACATTGCATATTATTCGCCATGAAAGGGCTGAAAAGCCACTTCTTATTAGCGTAGACTTGCAACATTATTCAGAATCTGAGAGTTATCGACCGGATGTAAACGATTTTTCATTTTACACTTTAAAAGGTAGTACTGGTACCCTTTTAAGGGTCGAAGATCTCATTGCTTTTGCTCAAGATTTAAGTACTGCGTGCTCCAGGGGAGGGGTGTTGCATGATGAGTTTATGAAAGAAGTTGTTGATGTGATCGTGTATGATTACGTTTCTCCAAAGCTTGGTAAGTCGAGGGACTATATTCGAGGTCAAATAGATTTGTTGAAAGAGTCACATACAGCGACGACTTCTTTATTGGAAATGGCTTTAAGTTCATCTGGTGCTAAAGTAAATAGTTTAGTGCGTGAGTATTGTGAAAAAGAAAATGCTTTTGCGAGACTCCTACATAAAAAATTACAATTATTTATTTCTACGTACTTCGATTATCAGGTGCCTGATTGTTATAATTGATTCAACTTATTTAATCGAACTTAAAAAGCCCTCCGTTTGGAGGGCTTTTTGCTTCGATGTAGGTTAAATTTGTGTGTAAAGTATACCTTGTTCGGTGTAGGCAATCAGTTTTTTGCCTTGGTAAACCCAATAGCGTTCGCCTTTGTACTGTTCTTCAGTGATTTCTTTCACGGTGCCGTAGGTGGCTTCTGCCGCTTCTTGGTCACAAGGGCGGACTGGGCGAAAATTTAGTGAGTCTTTCTGGTTTAGGATTTCAGGTGACATAAAGCCTCCGGTGTATTTTGAAAAGAGAAGGTTGGTAATTGCAAATTAAAGATTGTGATTCTTATCTTTAATTTCAAGTGTTGGTGGCTATCTTGATGGATTCTTCACCTATATAAGTCAAATAGTCACCACCAAATGGGTCATCTTCTAGGTTTTCATGGAGTATTTGCGGGATGTCTTGGCTGTAATAGGGGCTTAGACTTGCTAAACCAACGGCAACAGAAGCAACTATTGCGCATTCACCGCCTTTTAATACGGCGTTGCTGATATTGGCTGAAAGGCTTTGATGGTTTAAGCTTTTTATAATTTCAGCAATGATTGACAATGCATCTATTGAACTGCCATTGTTTTGTTTTGCACGTTTTTTAGGTTCTTTTGTAACGTGTTTTAAAGCTTGTTGAATGGCTTTTTGCGGCGGCATTTTTAAATGATATAAAGCATGTGCAAGCACGGCAATGAATACTGAACTTTCAACGCTTTGTGGTGTATTATTTGTTGTTTTAGCCTGTGTTTTTGCTGTGAATATAACATCTTCAATTATGCTGTGAAGTCCACAAGGTATGGCACGCATCAAGGCACTATTGTCCGCTTGATAAGGTGCGCAGTTGTTTAAAAATTCATGGCCAGTGCTGGCATGGGTCAGGTTGTTTTCCAAGGCGGAGTTATACCCTTGTCGTGGGTCTTGCTGGTATGTTTTTAACAGTGCAGTGGCAATGGCATGCTCTGAAAAGGGTAGATTTTCAATCATCAGAGAGGCGATCGCCATTGTCATTTGTGTGACAGGGCCATAACGGCCAGTGACTTCGTGGCTTAATGGGTTGTAGCCATTCATGTGATGATGCTGTTGAATAAATTGTTGGCTTTGGTTGTTGAAGGGGGTGGCGTAGCTTTCAGCAATGGCCATGTTTTTGAGAAAATTTACGGAATTTTTATCTGCCATAAGGCCTCCGTTAAAAGAGCAGGTCGTCATTTAATTGCCTTTATTAAGACTGAATAATGACAGGCTGTCAAATTATATTGATGGAGCGGTCGAGATAATTCGCCTTGTTGTGAAATTTATTTGGAAAAAGTGCTTTACAAATAGGCGCTAAAGCGTTAAATTGCGGCTAATTTCTGCGTTTTGCGCAGGTAATGTTATATGAATTGAAAGGTAAATAGATGTCTAAAATGACAAGTCGTGGGCGCGCTCTTCGCGTTCGCCATAAGCTGAAAAGCTTGTCTAAATCTGACAAGCCAAGGCTGAGCTGCTACCGTAGTAACACGCACATCTATGCTCAAATTATTGATGATGCAAACGGTGTGACTCTTGCTGCTGCTTCTACAGTGGACAAGAAACTACGTAAAGATATTAAAAAAGGTGACACAGTGGAAGCCGCTGCTGCAGTTGGTAAAGCAATTGCTGAACGTGCGAAAAAAGCTGGTGTTGAAATCGTTTACTTTGATCGTGGTGCAAACCGCTACCAAGGCCGTGTGAAGGCTTTGGCAGATGCAGCGCGTGAAGGCGGACTACAGTTCTAAGGGAGAAATGATAAATGGCATTTAATCAAGAAAACAACAATGCAGGTTTTGTGGACAAGTTAGTCGGCGTAAACCGTGTTGCTAAAGTTGTTAAAGGTGGTCGCCGCTTTTCATTCTCTGCAATTGTAGTTGTAGGTGATGAGAACGGCCGTGTTGGTTGGGGTTCTGGTAAGGCGAAAGAAGTGCCAGAAGCTATCCGTAAGGCAACAGATGTAGCCAAGAAGCGTATGGTACGTGTACCAATGCGTGATGGTCGTACGTTGCACCATGATGTTCAAGGCCGCTTTGGCGCCTCTAAAGTAATGTTGCGTTCAGCTCAGCCTGGTCGTGGTATCATTGCTGGTGGTCCAATGCGTGCGATTTTTGAAGCGGTTGGTATCAAGGACGTTGTAACCAAATCTTTGGGTTCAAACAACCCATACAACATGATTCAGGCAACTTTTGCAGCGTTTGAAGAATTGCAAACACCTCGTGGTGTGGCTTCTAAGCGTGGTAAGAAAGTTTCTGACTTCAAACGTTTCCGTGAAATGGCTGAAGCGCAACGTGCATTGACATCTGAAGCGATGGCTGAAACCAACGCTGAAGAAGGTCAAGCTGCGAAAGAAGCGAAGAAGGAAGTAGCTAAAAAGGCTCCTGCAAAGAAGGCGGCGCCAAAAAAAGCTGCTAAGAAAGCAGAGGAGACTAAATAATGGCTGCTAAGAAAACAATTACTGTAAAGCAAGTGGGTAGCCCAATCGGTCGTAAGGCTGATCACCGTGCTACACTTGTTGGTTTGGGTTTGAACAAGCTTGGCCGTGAGCGTACTTTGGAAGATACTCCATCTATTCGTGGAATGATCTCTAAAGTTTCTTACATGGTTGAAGTTGTAGAATCTAAGTAATGAGACATGATGTTGGGCCATGCTAAATGTGTGGCCTCACATTTTAATAAAACATAAATTATAAATTTTGGCGAAAGGGATACCGAGTCATGAAATTAAATCAATTAGCTGATAACAAAGGCGCACGCAAGCTTCTAACACGTGTTGGCCGTGGTCACGGTTCTAAAGGTAAAACATCTGGTCGTGGACACAAAGGTCTAGGCGCGCGTAGTGGTGGTAAAACGTTTGTAGGTTTCGAAGGTGGTCAAAACCCTCTATACCGTCGTTTGCCAATGCGTGGTTTCAACAACTACAACTTCCGTACAGTTTACACAACAATTAACGTTGGTGACTTGGAAGCATTGGTTGAAACAGGTCGTTTGGATTCTAAGCAGACTGTAACAATTGAAACATTGCAAGCGATTGGTTACACCAAAAAAGCTCACGATGGTTTGAAAGTGTTGGGTAACGGCGAAGTGAAAACTAAATTCACAATCGACGCGGCTCACGCAACAAAGTCTGCAATCGAGAAGATCGAAAAAGCTGGTGGTAAGTTGAACCTTGCACCTGCAAAACCAGACATGAGCGGTCAGAAGCTTAAGAAAAAAGCGGACCGTAAATAAGGTTGACGGATGCATGCCTCTTAAATCTTTAAGGGGCGTGCGTCTTTTTAATATTTGATATAAGTTTTTTATTAGGAGCAAATAATAATGGCAAATACAGCATCCATGAATGGTCGCGCAGATGTTGCGGGTTTGTTGGCAAAGTCAAGCGAGCTTCAAAAGCGTATTTTGTTTGTGCTTGGCGCACTGATTGTTTTTAGACTGGGTACACACATTCCGGTACCTGGTGTTGACGCTTTGACATTGAGCCAAATCAATTCAAACCCAACTGGTGGTTTGATGGACTTGTTGAACATGTTCACCGGTGGTGCGATGAACCGTATGGCTGTGTTTTCTTTGGGTGTTATGCCTTATATTACTGCTTCTATCATTATGCAATTGATGACATTTGCATACCCAGCACTTTCTGAGTTGAAAAAAGAAGGTGAAATGGGGCAGCGTAAAATTACGCAATACACACGTTACCTCACAATTTTAATCTCCTTTGGTCAGGGTTATGCCTACGCCAATGGTTGGGAAATGCAAACAGCAACAATCGGCAGCGAAACTGTGAACCTGATTGTGACTGGTGGCGTAATGTTTAAACTGCAAACAGCTTTCACACTGATGACAGGGACAATGTTCTTGATGTGGTTGGGTGAACAAATTAGCGCACGTGGCATTGGCCAAGGTGTATCTGTCTTGATTTTTGCAGGTATTATTGCCGAGCTTCCAGCTGCTATTTACCAAACAATCGAACAAATGCGTGTGGGTGCCTTGGCTGGTTACATTGGCTTGTCCGTTCTGGCGATTGCTTTGATCACTATTTTTGCGGTGGTGTTTGTGGAAACAGCCCGTCGCCGTGTGCTTGTGCAATATCCAAAACGTAACGCGATGGCTGGTGGTCAAGCAGATGCTTCGTACATGCCGCTGAAGGTTAACGCTGGTGGTGTTATGCCAGCTATTTTCGCCAGCTCTGTTTTGGTGGGTCTGATGACTTTGATCAACCTTTATCCAAATGCTCCTTTGGCGCAAACAGTTGCTGGGTGGGTCACACCGGGTCAGCCTGTTTACATGGTTGTATTCTCGGCTCTTTTAGCTGTGCTGACATTCTGGTGGGTGGCGATTACCTTTAACACCAAGGACGCTGCAGACAACCTGAAGAAGCAAAATGGTTTTGTGCCAGGGATTCGTCCAGGTACGGCAACGGCAGAATATTTCGATTATGTGACGAAGCGTATTACCTTTGTAGGTGCTTTGTACCTAATTGTGATTTGTAACTTGCCACAGGTGATTATCAACCAATTTAACATCCCAGCCAATGCGGCTTACTTGATGGGTGGTACAAGTTTGCTGATTATCGTGAGTGTGACAATTGACTTGGTAGAAAAAATTCAAGAACACTTGATTGCACAGCGCTACCAAAGCATGATGAAAAAATCTAAATTTAGACGTAACACAAAGGTGGCACGCTAATGAACAATCCATTGCACATTATCTTTCTAGGAGCCCCTGGTGCTGGTAAAGGTACACAAGCTCAAAAATTGGTTGAGAAGTATGGCATTCCGCAATTGTCCACAGGCAACATGCTGCGTGAGGCGATTGAAGAAGGCACGGAAGTGGGCAAGCAAGCGCAAGAGGTGATGAACCGTGGCGACTTGGTTCCAGATTCGGTGGTGTTGAAAATTATTGCGGATCGCATTGTGCAGGATGATTGCCAAAAAGGTTTTATCTTGGATGGTTTTCCACGCACAGTTGCACAGGCTGAAGGTCTGGATCAAATGATGGCTGACAACAGCTTAGATTTAACTCACGTGTTTTGTTTAAACGTCAATGATGACGTGGTGGTGGAGCGCCAATCTGGTCGTTTGTTTGCGCCAAAAAGTGGCCGTGTCTACCATGAGAAGAATAACCCACCTAAAGTTGCAGGCAAATGTGATGTGACAGGTGAGGAATTGGTAAAGCGTGATGACGACTCGGAAGAGGTGGTGCGTCACCGTCTATCAGTTTATAGAGAGCAGACAGCTCCTGTGAAGGATTACTATCTGAAGCAGGGCTTGGTGCAAGAGTTTAACGGTTGCCAAGAAGTGGAAACTGTTTTTGGTGAGCTTGTGGCGGCAATTGAGTCCGCACAGGCTGCAGCATAAATAAAAAGGAGTAAGGTGCATTGGCTAAGGGCGATGTTATTGAGTTAGAAGGTAAGGTGGTAGAAATTCTGCCAAATACAATGTTTAGAGTACAGCTGGAAAATGGCCATGAGATTTTGGCACATATTTCAGGAAAAATGCGTCAATTTAACATTCGTATCCTTGCTGGGGACGCGGTAACCGTTGAAATGACACCTTATGATTTGACAAAAGGCCGAATTACGTATAGACATAAGTAATTTTTGGCAATTAATGGATTTGGCAATGCAGTTTGCCAATAAGGTTAAGGTGTAAACCTTAATTGATTTTAACTGAAGGAGAGTAATGTTATGAAAATTAAATCATCTATCCGTAGTGCGAAGACACGTTCTCGCAACTGCATCGTGGTGAAGCGTCGTGGCCGTCTTTACGTGATCGACAAAACAAACCCACGTAACAACTGCCGTCAAGGTATTAAAGCACGCTAACTTGTTGTGGACGGTTTGAGCCTTGTTGCTTTAGATAAAGCAAGTGCAGGGTTCTTGAAGTCAATAACAGCATGTGAAGCGAAACAGCTGAGACTAAAGTTGTTTAGTATACTTATTTCCTTGACATTTAAATAGGAAGTGGTATTTTCAGCGAAGTTCGTCAAAAACGAATACAATTTTTTGCTTTATTAAAAGCAAGATGAATTTAAATTAAGGAGAGAAAATCGTGGCTCGTATTGCCGGTGTAAACATACCAACAGATAAGCAGGTTTGGGCTTCTCTGACCTATATTTACGGTATTGGCCGCAAAACTGCTTACGACATTCTAACAAACGCTAAGGTTAAGCCTGAAGAGCGTGTGAAGGATTTGTCAGAAGAGCAAGTTGCGAAAATTCGCGGAATTATTGAGAATGACTACCTTGTAGAAGGTGACCGTCGTCGTCAGATCGCTTTGGATATTAAGCGTTTGATGGATTTGGGTTGCTACCGTGGTCTTCGTCATCGTCGTGGATTGCCAGTTCGTGGTCAAAGCACAAAGACAAACGCACGTACTCGTAAAGGTCCTCGTGCGTCTGCAGTGAAGAGATAAAGGAAAGTAAATTATGGCACAAACTGCTAACCGTTCTAAGCGTAAAGTTAAAAAGAACATTACCAATGGTATTGCTCACGTATACTCTACGTTTAACAACACAATTGTAACAATTACTGACGTTCAAGGTAACGCCATTTCTTGGGCTACTGCTGGTGAGCAAGGTTTTAAAGGCTCTCGTAAGTCTACACCTTATGCTGCTCAGTTGGCTGGTGAAGCTGCTGGTAAGCGCGCTCAAGAGCACGGCATGAAAATCTTGGAAGTAAACGTTAAAGGTGCTGGTTCAGGTCGTGAATCTGCATTGCGTGCACTTCAAGCAATTGGTTTTGAGATTTCAACAATTCGTGATGTAACATCTGTTCCTCACAATGGTTGCCGTCCACCAAAAGCACGTCGCGTGTAATTAAAAATTAAAATATGGTGCAGGCAGGGGTTGAAAAACAATCTGTCGAGCTTAAGTTATAAACCGTTTATGTTTCCCTTAGGAAACCAACAAACAAATAAGGAATTGTAAAATGCAAATTCAAAAAAACTGGAAAGAGCTTATTAAGCCAAACAGTGTGAACATTACACCTGGTCGTGATGGTCGCAAAAACTCTACATTCACAATTGAACCGCTAGAGCGTGGCTTTGGTCACACAATGGGTAATGCCCTACGTCGTATTTTGTTGTCTAGCTTGCAAGGCGCTGCTGTGACACAAATTAAAATTGACGGTGTATTGCATGAGTTTTCTACAATTCCTGGTGTAATGGAAGATGTGAGTGAAATCATTCTAAACATTAAAGCAATGGCTGTGCGTCTAAACTCTGACGATGCTAAAACAGTTATGCTAAAAGCTAAAGGTCCTTGCACTGTGACAGCTGGTCACATTGAAACAGGTTCTGAAGTAGAAGTGATTGATACTGAACACTACATCTGCACACTAAACGACGGTGCGGAATTGAACATTGAGTTGACAATCGACTCTGGTAAAGGTTACAGCCCTGCTGCAAACCACCGCCCTGAAGAAACAATTGTTGGTCTTATTCCTGTAGACGCAATTTACTCTCCTGTGCGTCGTGTGGCATTTAAAGTAACAGATGCGCGTGTTGGTCAAGATACTGACTACGATAAGCTGACTTTAGATGTGGAAACAAACGGTGTTGTAGCTCCAGAAGATGCTTTGGCTTACGCTGCACGTATTTTGCAGGATCAATTGCAGTTGTTCATTAACTTTGATGAAATCATTGAAGAAAAAGAAGAGAAAGACAACACACCTGACATTAACCCGAACTTGTTGATGAAGGTTGATGAGCTGGAACTTTCTGTTCGTAGTGCAAACTGCTTGAAGAATGATAACATTGTTTACATTGGTGACTTGGTGCAAAACACTGAATCTGCTATGTTGAAAACACCAAACTTTGGCCGTAAATCTCTTAACGAGATTAAAGAAGTCCTATCTACAATGGGCTTGGGCTTGGGTATGAAGTTGGAAAACTGGCCACCTGAAAACATTGAAGAATTGGCTAAGAAGCTTGAGTCTGATTTTTAATCAGACCAGCTTCAAGCTTAAGATTTAACTAAGTATAAAGAGAGAAGAGAAAAATGAGACACGGTATCGCAGGACGTAAACTTAGCCGTACAAGCTCCCACCGTAAAGCAATGTTTGCAAACCTTGCAACAAGCTTGTTGGAGCACGGTCAAATCAAAACAACAGTGGCTAAGGCTAAAGACCTTCGCCGTGTGGTTGAACCAATCATCACAAAAGCCAAAAAAGGCGACTTGGCTGCACGCCGTGAAGTGATGAAAACAATCACAAACAAAGAAGTTGTATCTAAACTGTTTGACGAAATTGCACCATCTTTTGCAAAGCGTCCAGGTGGTTACACACGCGTCCTTAAAGCTGGCTTCCGTAAAGGTGATGCTGCTGATATGGCTATCATTGAGCTAACAGAAAAGCCAAAAGCTAAAACTGCTGGCGAACCTAAGGCGACTGAAGCTAAGAAAGATACAAAAGAAGCTAAAGCTGAGAAAGCTCCAGCTAATAAAGCTGCTCCTAAAAAGGAAGCTGCTTCAAAGGCTCAAGCTAAGAAAACAGCTGCTAAGAAGTCTACAGCGAAAAAGGCTGAAGACAAGTAAGCTTCTCTTAATTCTCTTAAAGGCGTCCCTCTCAGGGGCGTCTTTTTTATGATCACACTTCAAGTTGTTACCGAAAAGATTCTAGGCTTGTCAAATGTCCTGTTTGAATCGTTTGATTTGTTGGCTATTATGTTGTCTTAAAGCAGTGGTATTGCTTTCATGGCATATAAAAAGTCCCTCCTAAGAGGGCTTTTTTTGTGAGTTTTTATAAAATGGTGCGTGCAACCCTAAACCAAAGTTGGTATTGGTCGTCGCCTGTTTGGCTGCGCATATCCCACTGTACACGTCCTTCAAGTTCACGTGCAATTTCTCCATCGCCATCGTAGTCTGCGTTCACCTTCTCAATGGTGCCAATGGGGACATTTTTAAGGCTGATGTACAGGTAACATGTTTTAGCTGTGCTTTGGCATACTTCATTGAACTTATCGGTGCGCTTTTCCAAGCGCATTTCGCCATACTTGTGGTGGTTGGTGCTGCGGTATTCCACATATGGGCCTAGCCAACGTGCTCGAAACTTACCTGCTTGAACAAATTCATTGTCATATAATGCGCTGACAGCGTTTTCGGCTGTGGGGCTGATGAGGGTTTTGAAAATGTCTTGCTTCATGTCATGGTGGTAACCGTCCACAGCGTTGCTGAGGTTGTTTAGCTCATCGGTGAGTGCGCCACCTGTTATGTAATCCATATTGGTGGTGATGGTGTAACCAGCAAGGACACTTAATGTACTAAAAATGGCAAGTGTGATGCGGGCATCTAACCCAAACATGGCGCCTTTTTGATTGTGCAATTGTGTGGTCATAACTTAAAACCTTTTGTTTTTACGTGATGTGGTTTTGTAAAGGAGGGTGACTTGTTCGGCTTTAAGGTTGAGTGATCGAATTTTGCCTGTTAAGTGCTTTGTCGCTTCACGCTCTAAGCTTGTACCAAGAGATTCATCGACATAACCGTTGATGAAGTTCCAAGTGTCAATCGGCGTGTCGGTAATGGCGATGAAGGTGTGGCAATCACCGCTTGCCTCGCAAGGGGACATGTCGTCACGGTAGTAAGTTATAAAATAGCGGCCAAGCAGGCTGTGCTCGGTCGTTTCTTCTTCAATGTAAGGACCGTTCCATAAGTTTTGGAACTTTCTTTTAAGAACTTCTTTGTTGTAAAGCGCTTTGAAGTCATCCTTACCGTTGTTTTCGCCGATGGTGTAGCCGTAAAAAACACCCATATCCGCTTGGTAGGATTGTATGGCCATTTCTAGGTTTTGAAGTTCGTTCAGCACAGCGGCGTTGCGCACTTGCTCAAGTTTGCCAAGGGCATAATATCCCGCTGTAACCGAAAGTAAGGCAAAAATGGCAATGGCAATACGCGCATCAAAGCCAAAAATGGCTCCTTTTTGATTGCTGAATTTATGAAATGCAGACTTCATTTTTGCGGTTACAAGCCTCGGCTTAAGTTATCAATAAATTGATCAATAATGCCCATGGTTTGACCGTGTGTTTCAGTTGTTGCCTTGTCAGGGGTGACGGCTTTACTGTCGTCTTGATCTTTAAATGTCATGGCGGTGGCAATGCCTTGATTGTTAAAGTCAATGATCACAATCTCACGCTCAATCAAAGACCGCTCACCAAGTGATTCAACAGCTGACTTTTCTGTAAAATAATACCAGCGCTTATTGTTGAATGTGCCTGTGGCTGCGGGAGAGCCTAACAGGGCGGCCACATCTCTTTGCGAGTGCTCGCCAATTTCAATTTTATCAAGCTGGGACTGTTTAATGACGTTTCCGTGGGTGTCTACACGTTTGGCGCAACTGGTTAAGGCCAAAGCCATACATATAATAACTGTGGAGAGGAGGGTGCTTTTTTTGAGCATTCAAAAATCCTTTTTCGTAGCCTTCAAATTTGAATCATGATAAAGTTTAGTCTATATGTTTTTGGCAGTAAATAACAAGTAAAAAAGGCTTTCAAAGCAATGTTTTTAAACTTTCTAAAACCTTCCCAGTCGCCACAGACCAAAGAGATTTTTAACAGTGCGCTTGCACAAGCTAAAAAGACATTTCCTCAAAGGTTTGAAATGGAAACACGTGACGCAGAGCATCGTCGTCAAAAATTTGAAGCTATTTCCATTTTTATGGCGCTCTACGCTTGGTACCTTAAAACAGAAGGTTCTAAAACAGCGGGGCAGCTTTCACAGCAGGCCTATGACCATATGTTTGATATGTATGAGATTGCCATGCGTGAGCAAGGTGTGTCCGACGTGCGGGTTGGCCCAGAGGTGAAAAAGCTGGCTGCTGCCTTTCATGGCCGGTTGGAGTCTTACACAAAAGCCTTTGACGCTGGCGATACCGCGCAACTGGCAGAAGGCTTTGTCCGCAACCATGTTTGTGAAAGAGAAAAGGCCCTGGGTTTAAGCATTGCCATCATCTCCGAAGCAAGGCAAATGGAAACGCAAGACTTAGATGCTTGGCTGGCCAATTTAAAAAACTTGCAAAAAAGCATTTATGAGCCAAAAGAATTTTTGGCGGAGGATGCGTCATGACACAGGATATGACTCATGAGTATACGGCTGTTTATAAGAATGACCCGTTCACCGTTAAGTTTGATGTGGATAAACTTAAAAACGGTACATATAAAATTGAAGGTGAAGTTGCGCCAGAGCTGTGGCGTGAAGCTTGCAAGCAAATTAAAGTGGCGGAAGGTGGTCGTTGTTCGGTTGACACTGTGCTTAAAAAAGCCGGTGGTATGCTGAAGTTTTCAGGGCAAATTACAACAACTATGATGCGTGAATGTGTCCGCACGCTGGAAACTTTTGAGCTGACAGAAACTTATCACTTCACGGAAGAGGTTTCTCTGTTTGATATGGAAGAGTCAGAGTTTATGGAAGTTTTGCAAGGGCAAACGCTGAACATGAAGGATTATTTCATCCAACAAATTATTTTGTATATGACACCATACCCCATTCACCCCGCAACATTGTCAGCAAAAGAGGGTGAATTTGATATTAAAGACGGTCAAGAGAAGCGCATTCAAAAAGAAAAAGAAGAAAAAAATCCATTTTCTGTGTTGAAAGGCTTGAAATCTTAGTCTAAATCATATACAAAGTGCATCTAGATGGTGAACGACTGTCTAGATTTAATTGAATTTAATGTGAAGTCCTGTTGGTGTGCATAAGACCAAAGGCAAAGACGAAAGCGAATATAATGGCTGTACCTAAGAGTAAAATTTCTAAATCACGCCGCGGCCAGCGTCGTGCGCACGATGCTATTTCAGCGTCTGCACACCAAGAATGCCCAAACTGCGGTGAATTGAAGCAACCACACCACGTGTGCCCATCTTGTGGCTTCTACGGGGACCGTGAAGTTGTATCAGCAAAGTCTGAAGAATCTGCTTCTTAAGCTTTGTAAGCATATTTTAAAAGGAGGCCTCTCATAGCCTCCTTTTTTGTAAAATAAGAAAGTTCTTAAAAAATGCCAATTGTGATAACAGGGACCGGAAGCGCATTGCCCAAAAAAGTTGTGAGCAATGATGACCTTGCAAAGTTTGTGGAAACCTCCGATGAGTGGATCCAAACCAGAACAGGTATTCAGCAGCGTTACTTTAAAACAGAAGGTGAGTCCACATCCACATTGGCCATTGAAGCGGCCAATCGCGCCATTGAGTCCGCAGGTGTTTCAGTAGATGAACTTGACCTTGTTGTGGTGGCCACAGCAACGCCTGATCATTCCTTTCCTTCCGTAGCAACGCAAGTGCAAGCGGCAATTGGTATGCAAAAAGGTGCTGCGTTTGACGTAGCGGCGGCTTGTAGCGGTTTTATTTACGCACTTTCTGTAGCGGAGAATATGATCAAAAGTGGTTCTTTTTCTAAAGCTTTGGTTATTGGCGCAGAGACGCTCTCCAACCTCATTACCCCAGAAGACCGCACCACGTACGTATTGTTTGGTGATGGTGCTGGCGCAATTGTTGTGGAAAATAAAACAGAAGAAGAGGCGCAAGGTTCTGGCGTTATTGGCACGGATCTCTTTAGTGATGGCCGCTTTAAAAATGAACTATATACCGACGGTGGTGTTTCAACCACAGCTTCTGCGGGCCATGTGGTGATGAACGGCCGTGAAGTTTTCAAACATGCAACCAGGGCAATGAGTGGCCTTGTTAATGACACGTTGGTGAAATATAACATTGAAAAAGAAGATATAGATTGGCTTGTTCCTCATCAGGCAAACAAACGTATTATTGATGCAACTGCCAAGCATTTAAATTTAAGTGCGGATAAGGTGGTGCTGACAGTAGGGGAGCATGCAAACACTTCGGCAGCGTCAATCCCGCTGGCTTTTGACAAGGCTGTGCGCGATGGTCGAATTCAAAAAGGGCAGTTGATCTTTTTTGAAGCATTTGGCGCAGGTTTTACTTGGGCTTCTGCACTTGTAAAATTTTAAAAATGTACTATAGTGTTAATTAGTTAGCACTTTAAAATAGACTGAGGAGTTCCTCAAATTAGGTGTCCGAAAATACATGGCTGGTGATCGCCAAAAATGTATTGTAAAATTAAATTTAGATGAATTGAAAGGTTTATACAATAATGCCTACCTTAACGAGATCAGACTTGATGGAAGCCGTGTACAGCGAAGTAGGGCTTTCTCGTAAGCAATCTTCCGAAATGGTTGAACAGTTTTTAGAAGAAGTAGTTACAACACTTGAAAAGGGCAGTGCTGTTAAGCTTTCTGCTTTCGGTAACTTTTCTGTTCGCAGTAAAAATGAGCGTATTGGCCGTAACCCTAAAACAGGGGAAGAGGTGCCAATTACACCACGTAAGGTGCTTGTGTTTAAAGCTTCTCACGTTTTGAAGGACCGTGTAAACAACGGTTAATTAAACTTAAAGCCTTCCTTTTGGGCACGGGAAGGCTTTTTATAAAGGGTAATTTTTGATGCAAAATTTTAATTTGTTTGGTGAAAAAGTCGAAGAAAAATCATCATCCAAGCGTCAAAAGTCAGATTCGGCATATAGAACCATCAGCGAAGTGGCCGATGGTATTGGCGTTGCAACGCATGTTCTTCGCTTTTGGGAAACCAAGTTTTCACAAATTCAGCCCGTTAAAAGGCAAGGTGGTCGCAGGTACTACCGCCCAGAAGACGTTCAGCTGATTGAAAAAATTCACGATCTTTTACACAATCAAGGCTACACCATTCGTGGTGTGCAAGGTTTGTTGAAGGTTGATAAAAAATTAGAGCAAAGCCCTATAGGTGAGGAAAGAGCAGTGTCTCATACGGATACTGCGCAAATTTTAGCGGAGCTCAAAAACCTAAAAGAGTTTTTAAATTCATGATTCGATATACATTCCCCATTGTGGCTATTTTAATGGCAACCACTCCAAGCTTTACCTTAGCGGAGGAAATTTCTGGCCCACCTGCTATTTTCGCACTTGAGTCTCATGACAATTTAGATGGTGATACGTTGGAATTACCATTTATGGAAATGGGTGACCTGACAACCGAAGAGGTCTCAGAAACCGCAGCTGTCAGCGCCACAACACCAAGAGAGCTTTTGCCAGAAGAAGACTTTGTTGCATCTATCCGTTTTGTGAACAAGCGCAGCAACCGTTTATACGACGTTGACTTTAACACCACGGAGCTTTCAAGCGACTTGGAAGCAGATGCTTTGTTAAAAGCCATGCAACAAGCCAGCGCAGAAGAAGAGGAAGTGGTTACAAGTGATGATGGTGAGGTTGGTGAGGGTGTTAGCCTAAAAGAAGGTGAAGAGTCACAAGAATTGGTGGATCTTCCTGGTGTGGCCTTTAAAGATTTTCAGTTAAATATCACAAAATGCCTTAAAGATTATAACAACATCCACGGCAACGATATGGCTTTTGTGTCTGTGATGAACCGTGAGTCATCCGCCTTGCTGTTTGAAGGCTGGGTTTATAAAAAACGTCCGTCGGTGCATGTGTTTCAGCACCCTGTTTATGCGTTTCATTTAATTTCGTGCAAGCCTTTGTAAGGCTTGAAAATAAAAAAACCTCCAATATGGAGGTTTTTTTGTGAAGTAAATTTTTAGCACATGCCCTTGTGGGTGCCGGTGCTGATGGCTTTCAAGTCTGGCAAGCCACGGTACATGCCGTTCATGTCCATGCCGTAACCCACAACAAACAAACCTTTTGGGATGGTAAAACCGTAGTAATCGGCCTTGCCGTCACCGTCTTGACGTCTAAGTAAGGTGGCAACTTTAATGTTGCTGGCAAAACGCTCGGCAATTAAAGTACGCAATGTTTGAATGGTTGCGCCACTGTCCACAATGTCTTCAATGATCAGCACAGGGTTGTTGCCAAATGTTTTTGGGAACGCTTCTGGGTTGATGCGTAGGTCTTCTGTTTCGCTGCCAGAATAAGACGCTGTACCTGCAAAGTGCACTTCCATTGGCACTTTAATTTGACGGACAAGGTCCGCTGCAAACATAAATGAACCGTTGAGTGTGATGATCACGTGGATCAGGTCTTCACCGTCATAGTTTTTGTTGATTGCGTTTGCAATTTCCTCGACGCGGTCCTTAATGGTTGCTGCGCTGTACACGGAAGATAACATTTTATAGACGCCCTTCTTCTAAAAATTTTTCCAACGTGTGAATTGTATATTCACCTGTTTTAAATGCGTTTGTTGCAATCAGCTTTCTGTGAAGTGGCACAGTGGTATCAATACCTTCAATCACTGTTTCTTCTAAAGCTCTTTGCATTTTTGCGATAGCTTCGTCCCTTGTTGCGCCGTGGGTAATCACTTTTGCAATCATGGGGTCATAGTATGGACTTACATGATAGTCGGTATAAAGGCAAGAATCAACACGCACGCCAGGGCCACTTGGTGGATGGTAGTCAGTTACATGACCAGGTGATGGTAAAAATGTTTCACTATTTTCTGCGGTGATACGACATTCAATGGAGTGTCCACGTAATTTTGGTGCCATTTTGGAGATGTTTAATTTCTCTCCAGCAGCCACGCGAATTTGTTCACGGACAATGTCAACACCGGTTACCATTTCGGTAATGGGGTGTTCAACCTGTACACGGGTGTTCATTTCAATAAAGTAAAAATGGCCATCTTCGTATAAAAATTCAAAAGTACCAGCACCAAGATAATTCATTTTAGCACAGGCGTTGCGCACAACTTCGCAAAGTTCGTCACGCTGTTTTTGAGTAATTGCCGGAGAAGGGCTTTCCTCAATCACTTTTTGGTGACGTCTTTGCAAGGAGCAGTCACGCTCGCCTAAAGTTGCGACGTTGCCATGCTTGTCGCACAGGACTTGAATTTCAATGTGACGTGGGTTTTGTAAAAACTTTTCAATGAAAACACGGCCATCGCCAAAAGCGGCTTTGGCTTCGGTGGATGCAACGGTAAATGCTGTGCGCAAAGCACTTTCACTGTGTGCAACCTTCATGCCACGGCCACCGCCACCAGCGGCAGCTTTAACAATTACAGGGAAGCCGATTTTTTTACCAATTTCAACGGCATGTTCAGGGTTTTTTACTTCACCATCAGACCCTGGGATTGTAGGAATGCCAAGCTCACGCACATAGTCCAAGGCTTGCACTTTGTCGCCCATAATTTCAATGTGGCGGGCTTCAGGGCCAATGAAGGTAAAGCCAAGTTCTTCAACAATGCTGGCAAATTTTGCATTCTCGCTTAAAAAGCCGTAACCAGGGTGAATGGCTTCAGCGTCGGTTAATTCAGCGGCGGCCATAATTCTTGGGATGTTGAGGTATGACTTGTCTGCTTGGGCAGGGCCAATGCAAACAGATTCGTTCGCCATTTTAACATGAAGAGCATTCTCGTCAGCTTCCGAGTGAATTGCCACTGTTTGAATGCCCATTTCGCGGCAAGCACGGTGAATGCGAATGGCAATTTCACCGCGGTTTGCAATAAGAACTTTTTTAAACAATGTTCAAATCCTTTTTTAAGGTTTGTTGTTAGTTGATGACAAAAAGAGGTTGACCAAATTCAATTGGGTCCGCATTTTCTGGGAGGATGTTTTCAACCACACCATCCTTGTCGGACTCAATTTGGTTCATTGTTTTCATGGCTTCAATAATGCACAAAACTTGACCTTTCTTCACACGGTCACCCACATTTACAAAAACAGAAGCTTCAGGTGATGGAGAACGGTAAAATGTACCAACCATAGGGGACTTAACAACGTGGCCTGTTAAAGCAGGTTCTTGTGCAGTTTGAGTTTGTGGAGCTGGTGCCGCTTGTGGAGCTGTTTGCATAACAGGGACTTCAGCCACAGTTTGCACCGCAGGTGCAAGGTTACGACGCAGACGGATTGTGCTACCATTTTCTGAAACTTCAACCTCATCTAAGTTGGTTTCTTGCATGAAATCAACAAGGTTTTTAAGGTAATCTAGGTTAAACTTTGGTGTGTTTTCACTCATCCGAATCATCCCTTTCTTTTAATGCTTGAGAGAAGCTTTCAATGCGTTCCAATTGGCGCATTTGTTTGTTCATTTTTTCTAATTGCTCTATCCACTTATCCAATAATGGCAGGTGCTCTGCGTGGACTTCTTCTTTCCTGTTTTTAAGAGACTCTAACGCTTCTTCAAAGTCTGGGTAGTTAAAAACAGTTTTCATATTTTTAGAGACCTTTATTGTTTGTTAATTCTTCACTATTTACCATAAATGTACACAAAAGACGAGTTCTAATTTATGTCTTTTTCTCCAAAATGGGCGATTGTTTCAGCTCTTTTATTTTTTGCTGATGTTTGGTGTTGTCCTCTTCCATATGGCTTTCGGCAATTTGGATATGAATTTCGGCATCTTGCTTGGCTTTTTTAAGCAAAGCTTCTTTTGCTAAATTGTAATGGCTTTCAAATAAATTGCCTTGTTTGCCGTATGCAATGCCCAGTTGTTTAAAAACACTGCTCCATTGTGGTTGACTGTGGCTGACAATAGTCAGGTCCTCAATGGCTTGGCCAAAGTCTTGTAAAATGATGCTGTTGCGTGCTTTGCTCAGGCGCAATAAGGGCAGGTCAGGGCGCAGCTCTACTGCTTGGTTGAAGTAATCTTGCGCTTTTTGGTGTTGGCTTAAATCTTGATAAAGCATGCCCAGCGCTTGCAGGTGGAAAGGTTTGCCATAACTGTCAGGGCTAAAGTTATTTAATTTTTGAATACTGCTTTCAATTTTACCTTCAAGGGCGTGGCTGAGGGCCAAAGCATATTGCGCCGCTTCATGGTCTTGATAGCTGTATTTTCTTAAAATGTAACCGGAGGACTTGGTGAACGCCTCAAACTTAGCCTTGATGCGCTGGAAAACAAGGGGGTTGAGCGCCTTTTGTGGTAAGTTTTGTTCTGCTTGCAGTTTGCTTTCCATGGCGGCAATACGCTGTTTGGGCAGCGGGTGGGTTAACAACCATGCCGGTGGGGTTTTGCTGTAAAGGAGGTGGCTGGTTTGCAATTTTGAGAAAAAGGATGTCAGCCCCGCCACGCTAAAACCTTCTTTGTTTAAAAGGTCAGCGGCAATGTTGTCAGCCTGTTTTTCGTGGGTACGACTGTGACGGAGGACAGAATCTTGCGTGCCAGCAAGCCCACCTGAAAGGAGCGCCGTTGCCGCTTCACCACTGCCAAGTGCGGCGGCGCCAACGCCAAGTAGTGCACCTAGAACAATTGGCACCTTGTGGCTGTTGGCATGCGCCAAGTTTTTCAGGTAATGCTGGCCCTTAATGTGGCCAATTTCGTGTGCCAGAACACCTTGCACCTCTTCAGCTTTCTCGGCTTTTAGAATAAGTCCACTGTAAAAGAAGATATCCTTTGAAGGGGTCACAAAGGCATTTACCTCATTGGACTGGATGACGTAAATATTTACGTCCTTTGGGTCAATATGCGCATGTTGAAGTAACGGCTTTGCCATGTCGGACAACCATGCCATCACCTCGGCGTCAAAAAGCAATGTTTCAGCTTTTAGTGGTTTGATGGCCGACCCCCACATTAAACAAAGGGTGAATAAAAATGTTGTTATTTTTTTCATGCGCTCTATGTTAACGCACATTGAACTCAATTGCATGAAATAAAAAAGCCTCCGTCATAGGAGGCTTTTTTTTATGCGGTTTAGCTTGTGGTTTTGCTCCACCAGCGTTGGAACTTACCCGTCACCGTTTCGGGCTTGTTTTCGGAAACCGAAGATTCGCCCGTTGCGTTCACATGTTCCACAACAATGCCTTTGGCTGGCTGTTTTTTATCAGCCTTTGGCTTGCTTTCTTTGTTGTCGTTGCCTTGATTGGTTGTGTTTGTGTCCGCTGCTTTTTCGGATGTGTTGGTATCGCCATTTTGGTCATTGTTTTGACGACGGCGACCACCACGGCGTAGGTGACGAGCACGACCGCCACGACGTTTGTCATCTTTTTTCTCAGCGGTTTCGTTTTTATCGCTGTTTTCGCTGGCAGATTCGTTATTCTTCGCTTGTTCTGTGCCTTCTTTTTGGTCGGGCTTTTTGTCCGAACGGCGGGAGCGACGTGGAGACTTTTTATCGCCACCGTCTTTTTTGTTATCGCCCTTGTTATCGCCTTTGCTGTCGGCAGATTTTTCGTTCTGCTCTTTTTTATGGTCGTCTTTGCCACGTTGAGCGTGAGACTGCTTGCCTTTGTTGTCGTCCTTTTTAGGTTTGCGACCACGACGGCGTGACTTACGTGCTGCATCGTCTTCATCCAATGGTTCGCGGAGGATCACTTCATGGGATTGGCGCTTTTCATTGCCACGGTTGTCGGTGCGTACCACTTCAATTTTGTGGTCAGGCGCGTGGTATTTGTCGTCACCGCGAATGTAAATATTGAAGCCGTAACGTGCTTCCATGTCTTTTAGCAATTCACGCTTATGGTTTAAAATGTACAAGGCCAAGTCATCAGCCGTTGTGATGATCACACGCTCGGCTTTGCTACGGATGTTTTCATCTTCGAGGGATCTTAAAAGTGTCAACGCAGCGGATGCCAATGATGGCACAAGACCTGTTCCGTTACAGTGGGTGCACGGCTTCATGGTGGATTCACCAAGGGAAGGGCGCAAACGCTGGCGAGACATTTCAAGCAAGCCAAAAGTTGAGATTGGCGCAATTTGAACACGTGCACGGTCTTTGCGCACGCACTTGCGCATCATTTTTTCAACAGCGCGCTCGTTTTTGGTTTCTTCCATATCAATGAAGTCAATCACAACCAAGCCGGCCAAGTCACGCAGTCGCAGTTGACGGCATACTTCTTCAGCGGCTTCTAGGTTGGTTTTAAGTGCTGTTTCTTCAATGTTTTTTTCTTGAGTGGCTTTGCCCGAGTTGACATCAATGGAAACCAAAGCTTCGGTTGGGTTGATGATTAGGTAACCGCCAGAAGGCAAGTTTACACGGGTGGTGTGCAAACGGTTGAGTTTTTCTTCCACGCCATAGTGGGAGAAAATTGGCGTTTGCAATTTGTATTCTTTAACCTTTTTAGCGCTTTCAGGCATCAGTGACTTCATGTAGTCTTTGGCCATGCGGTAGGTTTTACGGTCAGAAACTTGAACTTCGTCAATTTCGTCGTTGAACATGTCACGAATGGCACGCACAGCAAGGCTGCCATCTTCATGGACAACAAACGGTGGTTTTTTGTTGCCGTTGTAGGCAGTGTCAATTTTTTTCCAAAGGCTGAGCATGTTGTCCACGTCTTTGGCAATGCTGTCCTCTTCTTGGCCAACACCTGCGGTGCGAATAATCACACCCATGCTGTCTGGCACTTTGAGGTTGCTGACAATGTTTTTAATTTCACGGCGTACGGAAAAGTCGGTGATCTTGCGTGAAATGCCACCAGCGTAAGGTGTGTTTGGCATCAAAACAGAGTAACGACCTGGCAGAGAAATGTAGGTGCTAACTGCCGCACCCTTGTTGCCACGCTCTTCCTTGTTCACCTGAATTAAAATGCGCTGACCTTCTTTAAGTACTTGGTCAATGCTGAAACGGCGGTGAATGGGTTGACGGCGTTCTTCTTTTTCCGCTTCTTGGTTTGTAGTTTCCTTGTTTTCAGCGGTTTTATCAGCTTTTTTGCTGGATTCCGCTGTTTCAGTGTTGTCGGGAGTGTTTTCGTCCTGCTCGTCTGCTTTTTTGGTGTGGCGCTTTGGTTTTTTAGCTGGGCGTCCACGGCGTTTTTTAGGCGCTTCTTTGTCTTTGTTTGCGCTGTCGGCCATGGTGTCCATCGCTTGTGGGGTGTTTTCGTCAATCACCATGGTGGAAGCAATGGCCAAGGCCTTGGCATCTTCTTCCATTTCTTCTGGGGTAAGGCCGTTTAAGCTTTCAGGTGTTTCGTCCTTAACGGCTTTTTTGTTGCCCTGTTCTGGTTGGTCAGCGTTAGCTTCTTTGTCCTGCTTGTCGGCATCGGACTTTGCTTCGGCTTCAGATTTTTCATCAGACTTTGTTTGAGCTGGTTGAACCTCTTTATCCGCTTCTTCTGGTTTACCTTTGCCTTTAGACTTTTTGTCTTCTTTTTGTGAGGCTTCTTTTTCAAGCTGGTCCTCTTGCTCTTGGTCACGGCCTTTGCGGCGGTTGGCAATTTCAGTCAACTCGTCAAGCAGTGCTTGCTTTTCTTCTTGTGGAAGGTCGAAATAAGCGGGGTGAATTTCACTGAAAGCTAAAAAACCGTTGCGGTTGCCACCGTAATTGACAAAAGCGGCTTGAAGGGAAGGCTCCACACGGGTGACTTCCGCCACATAAATGTTGCCCTTGATTTGTTCTTTACCAGTTGTTTCAACTTCAAAATCTTCGATTTTTTCATCGTTGAGCACAACAACGCGCAGCTCTTCTTTGTGTGCTGCATCAATTAACATACTTTTTGACATTTTAAATGTATCCTTGCCTGTCAGGCACAAGACAACGGAGAAGTTTGGTAGCAACCTATCAAAATTAACATTGTATAAAGTTGCTTTTTTATTTGAAGTTGCGCTTGTTGACCAAAACATGCGTGCTTTTTGCTTTTCAACTTCCTTCAAGCATGGCGATTTTGCAAATGCTTGGATATAAACTTTTCTTCTCGGCGCTGTAATTTGTGCCGGTTTTAATATAAAACTGTTTGTACTCTTTTGTTTTAAGTCACTGAGTTTGATGACTTGCAGGGTGGCATTTTGTTTGCGCTTAACCTGCTGTAAAAAAATGTATCTCTTATCTATCTAAAAGGATATATATAGTTTGCATTGGATGCAACCAAAATTTTATGTTAATTGTTCTTTTGTGATATTATTGTGCAAAGTTGCAAAGTTCTTAAAAATAATAAAGGTTTGTGTTTTGGCGTTGTTGGCGTTTTTTGTAAAGCGACTGTTGTGGATTTTTCCCACAGCTTTTGGCGTTGTAACGCTGACATTTTTCTTGGTGCACATTGTCCCAGGGGACCCTGTCGAGGTGATTTTAGGCGAGCATGCCCTGCCGGTGGATAGAAAGCGACTGGTGGAAAGTTTGGGCTTGCATTTGCCGCTTTTAACCCAGTTTAAAGTGTTTGTTCAGCAATTGCTTGTTTTTGACTTAGGCACGTCGTTTTATTCTGGCACTCCGGTGATGGAGATGATTGCCATGCGTTTGCCTGCAACGGCTTATTTAGCAGGAGTGGCCATTTTATTCGCCATGGTGATGGCTGTGCCGTTGGGTGTTTGGGCGGCGGTGCATCAAAATAAATGGCAGGACAGGCTGGCGCTGACCTTTTCAATGTTGGCGTTTGCCATGCCTTCTTTTTGGCTGGGGCCTGTTTTGATTATTATTTTTGCGCTTTATTTTCAGCTGTTACCTGTTTCGGGTAATGAACATTGGAGTTCTATTATTTTGCCGGCCTTTACATTGGGTTTTGCTATGTCCGCCATGACGGCAAGGCTGTTGCGTACATCTCTCTTAGAAAGTATGGCCAGTGACTATGTTAAAACCGCACGAGCCAAAGGCCTTTCCTTTAACCGCGCGGTGCAAAGGCATGCTTTTAAAAATGCTCTTTTGCCGTTGGTTACCGTTGTGTTCTTACAAGCGGGTGCGTTGCTGACAGGTGCCATTTTAACCGAAGCGGTCTTTTCATGGCCGGGTTTAGGTTCACTGATTGTGGAAGCTCTTGGCAAGCGGGACTATCCAACCATCCAAGGTTGTGTTTTGTTTATTGCATTTGTTTATATGTTGATGACTCTGCTTTCGGACATGGTCTACGCTTTGATTGACCCACGCCTGCGTTACGGCAAGGAAGGGGTGTAGCCATGCTTTCCGCTTTTGCTAAAATGTTCCGCATGCCATGGTTTTTATTTGCCTTTGTGGTGGCCATTTTAATGGTTACAGCGGTTGTTTGGAAGGGTGACCCTTACACCATTGCGCTGGATAATATGCTCAGCCCACCCTCGGCAGATTATTTGTTGGGTACGGATGAACTGGGGCGTGATTTGCTCACCCGTTTAATGTCCGGTGCGACGCTTTCGGTTTATGTTGGGTTTTGTGTGCTGATGTTGGCAGGTGTTATTGGCACTGTTGTGGGTGTGGTCAGTGGTTGGTTTGGCGGCTGGGTGGACATGTTGCTGATGCGGGTGACCGACATTTTCTTGTCCTTCCCTGGGGTTTTGATTGCCATATGCTTTGCCGCACTGACAGCGCCAGACGTTAAAAATGTGATTTTTGCCTTAGGGTTGATGGGTTGGGTAAGCTTTGCACGATTGGCAAGGGTTCAAACCATGGCTGTTAAAAAGCAGGAATATATTCAAGCGGCTCGGCTGAGTGGTGTTTCCGGCTTTGTGATTGTCCTTTTTTACGTTTTACCCAACATTGCCGCACCGTTGATTGTTGAAAGTGTGTTCACCATTGCAGGGGCCATGCTTTCAGAGGCGGGATTGTCATTTTTAGGCATCGGCGTGCAACCGCCAGAAGCCAGTTTAGGGGCGATGCTCCGTGAAGGTGCGCGCTATATGTTGATGGCGCCGCACTTGGTTGTTGTTCCCGGGGTCACACTCATGCTTCTTGTTTTTACGTTAAACCTTGTCGGCGACAAATTGCGCGATAAACTAGATAAGGCAAACCTGCAAAAGTAGGTCTGACTATGTGGTTTAATGGAAAGGTGAGTGCTGTAACGTGCTGGTTAAAAAGCTAAATTTTTTAATTTTCTGCTTTTTGCTTACAATGGTGCCTGCTTTAACGTGGGCAAATGTTGTTGAAAAGGTACGTCTTGGCCAACATGAAGACCGCACAAGGGTTGTGCTAGAATCTAAAAAAGCAATTAAGCCAAAGTATTTCCATTTACAGTCACCACCGCGTTTTGTTCTCGATTTTTCCCGCACCGACTTTAAGGCCGACGTCAACCATGTAAAAACCCCTAAAGGCGGTATGGTTGAGGGGTTAAGAGAAGGTTTGTTTAAGCCCAACGTCACTCGTATGGTGGTGGACCTAACCAAGCCAGCGGTGGCACGTGTGTTTAACATCCCTGCTTCAAGGGGCAAGGGGCACCGCTTGGTGATTGACCTTAAGCCGGCCACAAAAGCGCAAGTGGCCAAACAGCGTGAAAAGTTCAACCGCATGCAAATTGAAAATCGCCGCAATCAAGTGGAAGAAATTTTTGAAGTTGTCGATAAAAAATCTGAAGAAGTTGTTGTGGTGCTGGACCCTGGTCACGGCGGTGTGGACCCTGGTGCCGTTGGTAAAAACAAAACGTACGAAAAACATGTGGTGTTGCAAATTGCAAAACGCCTCAAACGCAAGCTTGAAAAGCGTGACAATGTGACCGTTTACCTCACCCGCAGTAGCGATATTTTTGTGCCATTGAAAGAGCGGGTGGCCTTTGCCCAGCGTAAAAAAGCGGACCTGTTTATCAGCATCCACGCCGATGCCCATAAGGACAGACGCATCAAGGGTGGCTCCATTTATGTGTTAAGCGAAAAATCATCCGACCGTGAGGCCGCACGATTGGCAAGGCATGCCAACAAGGGGGACGAAATTGCAGGGCTGGACATGAGCCATGAATCCCGCGATGTGCAGAACATTTTAATTGACCTGACCCAGCGTGAAACCAAAAACAAGTCAGCCCTTTTGGCCAATGATATTTTATCAACCATGAAGCAGGACATTGAGGTGCGCCGTGACAAAGTGTCCTTTGCAGGGTTCAGGGTTCTCAAAGCGCCAGAAATTCCTTCGGTGTTGGTGGAGGTGACCTATCTGTCAAACACAAGGGAAGAAAAACGCCTTACCCAACGTGAACATCAGGACCGCATTGCCCGCAGCATTGCCAATGGTGTCTATAACTTTATAGATAACAACCGTTTAAACTAGTCTTTTTATAATTTTTGTGCTAATTTGCCCAAACTTCTTACCTTTACTTTTTAGGAGGGTTTTTTATGGCCTCTCAAAAAATGACACTCGATGATCTAAAAAAACTGCATCAAGATCATTATAGCTCCATTCAAAATCTTGAAGTGAAAATGGCCCTTTTGGGTCATGATCACCCTGATCTGGATGACCCAAACAAGGGGTCGCTGTCCACAAGTTTTCAATCGCTTAAAAATGCGGTTGGTGACTTTAAAAAGCTTTACCAGCAAGTTGATATTGTTATACAGCAGCCGGAAGATCACTTGGTTCAAAAATCCTATGAGCTGACGCAAAAATCGCTCAGGGTGCAAACTAAAATTGAAAAGTTGCTGGATGACTTAGAGTCTATGTTAAATAAACCGTGAGGTAACAGATGAGTACGTATAACCATTTAAACTGCTGCCGTGTTAAGGTTTTCGGCCTGATGGTTCAGTTAAGTGATTTAAACTGGAAGTTTGACCAGATGACCAAGTGCCTTGAGCGAAACGAAAAACACTTAGAACGCTTGGTTCAAAGTCGAGACTTTCAAGGCTATGTGTCCATTGTTTTTTATGGCAAGCTTTACGCCCGTCAAATTGCTGATATGCGCAAGGCGTTGATAAGCGCCTATAACAATGAGTTTGGTTTGACTCAATGCATTTACCGCTTAAGTGCAATGGTTGAAAGCTTTGAACAAACAGTGCTTAAAGTTGCGAAATTTTATCACCTATTAACGAAGTAAGTTTAAAAAACACCATTTAAGATGGTGTTTTTTTTGTTTCAAGGTGTATATTGTCCATTATGGAATGGCAAGGCGAAGGTGTGGTTTTAAGGGTGCGTCCCCAAGGTAAGGGCGCTTATTTGTTGTGCCTTTTTAGTCGGGAATTTGGCAAGCTCAGTGGTTTTGTTTCTGGCAGCCAAAAGTTACGCCACGAATTGCAATTGGGCAATGTGTTAGAATTTACCCACATTCGCCGCTTGGAAAATCAGCTCGGCAGCTTTTATGTGGACCTTGTACACGCACCATCAGCGCAAAAATTTAATGAAGAAGCGTACCTTTATATATTGCAATACCTCGGCGACCTGCACGAAAAATTGCTGGCTGAACACCAACCTTTGCCAACCCTATACGATGCTTTTCAAAATCTGTTACGCTTTCAGGGTGAATCAAGGTTTTTATGGCAAAGTTTAGCTGTGTATGAGGTCAGCCTTTTAAAGGCGCTGGGTTACGGTCTTTCTTTGGAAGATGCTTACGCTGTCCGCGGTGAGGAGGACCAAACGCCACTTGTTTATGTCTCGCCGAAGTCGGGTCGAGCCGTTTCAAAACAGATGGGAGCACCATTTCATGATAAAATGTTGCGATTGCCCAAGCTTTTTGGAGGTGAAAGTCACGAAATGCTTGACCTTTTTAAGCTAACAGGGCATTTTTTACGGGTGGCATGCGACGGTGAGGAGCTTTCTTCACGCAGAAATCTAATCCGCATGGCGCAGGAATTAAATTTTGGGGAAAAGTAAGAGATGAGCGCAGCAAAAGGTGCAGCAAGTGAAATTTTAGTGGGTCAGTTCAACAAGGAACTTTCCGACCGCTATTTAACCTATGCTATGAGCACGATTATGGCGCGTGCTTTGCCAGACGTGCGTGACGGTTTAAAGCCTGTTCATCGCCGTGTTTTGTACGCCATGCGGATGATGAAACTTGACCCCGAAAAAGGATATAAAAAGTCAGCCCGTGTTGTCGGTGACGTGATTGGTAAATACCACCCACACGGTGACCAGTCTGTTTATGATGCCATGGTGCGTTTGTCGCAGGACTTTGCACTGCGCTATCCTTTGGTGGACGGTCAAGGTAACTTCGGTTCCATTGATGGAGACAGCGCCGCCGCCATGCGTTACACCGAAGCCAAGCTGACCAAGGTTGCCGCTTGGATCATGAAAGACCTTGAAAACGGCACGGTGGACTTTAAGGACAACTATGATGAATCAGACAGCGAACCTGTGGTGATGCCGTCATGTTTCCCAAACTTGCTGGCCAACGGTGGTAGCGGTATTGCGGTGGGTCTTTCCACCAGCATTCCACCGCATAACGTGGGAGAGCTTTGCGGGGCGATGGCCGCTTTGCTTAAAAACCGAGAAACCCGTGATGCAACACTGTTAAATCATGTTAAAGGGCCAGACTTTCCATTGGGCGGTGTTCTTGTGGAAAGCGCAGAAAGCATTGCTGATGCTTACCTGACCGGTAAGGGCGGTTTTAAACTGCGTGCAAAGTGGGAAAAGGAAGAGTTTGAACGCGGTCAGTACCATATTGTGGTGACCGAAATTCCATATCAGGTGCAAAAATCCAAGCTTATTGAAAAACTGGCCGACTTAATCAACCTTAAAAAAGTGCCATGGTTGGTGGATGTCCGTGATGAATCTGACGAAAACATTCGCATTGTGCTTGAGCCTAAAAACCGCAATGTTGACGCCGACCAGTTGATGGAGCACTTGTTTAAATTGACCGACCTTGAAAGTCGCATCAGCTTGAACATGAACGTGATCACCTCGCAAGGTCAGCCACGTTGCTTGTCTTTAAAAGAGGCTTTACTTGAATTTTTAGACCATCGCCGTATTGTTCTGCTGCGTAAAAGTGAATGGCGCAGCGAAAAAATCAAGGCTCGCCTTCACTTGTTGGACGCTTACCGCATTGTGTACCTCAACATTGACGAGGTGATTGAGATCATTAAAAACAACGACCATCCCGCGCCTATTATGATGGAGAGGTTTGGCATAGATGATGTTCAAGCTAACGCCATTTTGGACATGCGCCTGCGCCGTTTGCGCAAACTAGAAGAGATGGAAATTAAGCGTGAGTATGATGAACTAACCGCAGAATTGGATGGGTTGACCGAAATTTTAGCTTCTGAAGACAAACAAACGGAAGTGTTGTTAGATGAAGTAAAAGCCATTAAAAAAGAATTTGCCGACCCACGCCGTACCCAGCTGGGCACTGCGCCAACGGCGGATATTATCCCACTTGAAGCCATGGTGGAAAAAGAGCCGATGACGGTTATTTTGTCCCAAAAAGGTTGGATTCGTGCGCTGAAAGGCCACATGGCAGACGACCAAGAAGTGAAATATAAAGAAGGCGACGCTGAAGGTTTCCGTGTGCGTTGCAGTAGCGTGGACAGCTTGGGCGTGATGAGTTCAAGCGGTAAAGTTTTTACGTTGATGGTCAATAAATTGCCAGCCGGTCGTGGCTTTGGTGAGCCGTTACAGTTGATGGTGGACTTGCCACCGGAGGACAAGGTGACCGCGGTGTTTGACCTTGCGAAGAAACAATATCTTGTGGCCGGCCGTGGTGGTTATGGCTTTGTGACGGATTCGGACAATTTACGCTCGCAGACCAAGTCTGGTAAGCAAATTTTAAACATGGTGACAGCCGACAGTGCGGACTTTTGTGTGCCGGTGGAAGGTAACCTTGTGGCGGCGGTGAGTAGTGCGAAAAAGTTGAGCATTTTCCCGCTTGAAGAAGTGTCTGAAATGACCCGTGGTAAAGGTGTTCGCTTGATGAAATTGCGCGGCGAAACCTTAGAAAGTTTGATTGTTTTTGACAACCGTGCAGGGCTTGGTTTTTCTGGCGGGGCGAAGGATCGAGTGGTTGAAGATATTGACAAATGGTACGGTCACCGTGGTGTTGTGGGTAAATTGCCACCGCACGGCTTTACCAAGGACATTGCTTTATTTGCGCCAGAGGTGCCAGAAAGCAAACTGGATGAACCGCAACAATTGCCAGGCGACAACCCCTCAAAAAGTGAAATGAGGTCCATGGCGGACATTGACCGCTTGATTAAATTGGCGACTAAACCGATCCCCGAAGATGCCGAAGAATTGGATTTATTTGGCAATGACGATGAAGACGCTGACTAAAAACAACTGTTGATTGGTTTTTTGCGAATTTGCATGCGCATTAAGGGCGAATTGACGACGCATAATGACGAATCAATTCTTCGTTTTTGCAAAAAATGTTCAAAAATGGCAGGAAAGTTCTACTATAGGTTGTGTTTTTTGACGTGTTTTGCGTAAAATGCGCATCGGACGGAATCAGATTGGGCAATTTACAAGTTTTTAAAAGGTCTTAAAGTACGCTTGTCATTTTTTAAATGCTCTAACAAAAAAGCCCCCAAATGCTGGGGGCTTTTTTTATCGCGCTTTAAGGGCTGAAGTTTGGTTGGTTTGCGGGAAGGCGATTTACTGCAATTTGATCAAACCGTTGATTTGTTCGATCAGGTATTCCGCCTGTTTAAAACGGATGCGTTTGCCACCGTCATGACGGTATGGCTCGCCCATTGCAGCAAGGGTTAGCGTGGCTCAAACTCCTCTTGAAGTTGGGGTGTGCTATACATTTTGTCACCAAAGGTGATGGACAGCATAAACCAGACTATGTAATAAGCTATGATGCCCAGCGAAAAGCCAGCAACGGCCACAAATGCACTGTACCAGTAGGTGATTTGATCACTGGGTGCACCCAACATCATCAAAACATCTGGGAAGGTGTTGTGACCAATGTGGTGCACCAACGCCGCACAACCGATGATGGCGCCAAAGCGCAAAGCGTTTTGCGCTAAAAACCAAAAAATATTCATAAGAATTTCTCCTGAGAGTAGAAAAGTTAAGGTGTTACAATAGATTTGCTTCAAAATTAATTTCAAGGGCTTGATTTGTCAAGGTTATGTGATGATTTTTTAGGGGTATTGGTTGAAGGTGGTGGAATGACAGGATTGATTCGGTTTTGGATTGCAAAACCTCACTCTGCGGCAAAATGCCTTGGGCGGTCGTGACAGTTGTCACGCGCGTCGGCGTCGCTTAAGCTCCTGTTAAACCTGCTTCTTGGTACAAAAACCTACCTTCGGTCAGCTTTAAAACAAAAATAACGCCATAAAGGCGATTTTTATGATTGAAGGCTCACAAGTGAGTGGTCGGAATGACAGATTGCCACTACGGCAACAAGTTGCCTTGTTTTCGCATACGCTCACGAACCTTGTAACAGGCAAGGCCTTAACGGCGGTTTTAAACCTGCTTCGCACGTTCAACCTCGCTCTTGCGCTGTTTATAAAAAAATAAGACCTCTTAAGGTCTATTTTTTAATAAATGGTCGGAATGACAGGATTTGAACCTGCGACCCCTACGCCCCCAGCATAGTGCGCTACCAGACTGCGCTACATTCCGAACCAAGAATTAAGGGCGATTATACCCATTTTAGTGCAAATTGCAAAAAAAAATGCCCCTTCGGTGGGAGGGGCAATCGCTTAAGTATTTTATGAGGTGGTCATATATCTTTTAAGTTCTGCGCAGTTGCGGTTGGCAACTTCATAAAACTGGTTGCTGAAAGTGAAAGCGGGAAGGAACCCGCCCACCAGCGCCGCCGTGATATAAGCCATCATCGGCAAGTTATGCAGGCTGCTTTCTGGCATGTTGTACAAGGCAATGGCACTGAGTATCACGCTGGCTGTGGCTGCTAAGGCAATCGGAAGGTGACATGCCGTTGCCGACCGAGCGACAGGGTTGACGCTTTTATCATTTTTAGCAAAATGTATAAATTCTTTTAAAGACGGGTTGGACATGACAGATTGAACGGCAAAGCCGTTGACAAGCGCACCTGCCATACAGGCAGAAGCCAACACAAAAACAAAGGGTGATGTGTTTGGAAAAAGTAGGTGGCTGACAGCTAAGACAATGCCGAGTAAGCTGTAAACATGACCTGCGAAAACCATGCGCCATAAATAATTGAATGATTTCATGCTTGAAAACTCCTTGAGTGAGAGTGTTGAGAAAAGGTGAGGTGGATCTTTGAATGGAATGTATGGCGTTTTAAGGGGTGAATGTCAAGCCAAAATGCCTTTGGTCATGTGGCGTTTGTGGCCAAAACCTTTGATTTTTTCCACAGTAAACCCTGCTTGGGCAAGGCCTTTGCGCACCATGCCCGCCGCAGTGAAGGTGGCAAAAGTGGCGTGTGGATGTGACAGCTTGGCCATGTTGTCAAACAAGCTTTGTTGCCACATTTGTGGGTTTTTGGAAGGGGAGAACCCGTCCAAATACCAAGCGTTGGCTTTTTGTGGGCTTTGCTTTAACACCTCCGCCACGTCACCAATCAGTAGGGTGAGGGTGATTTGCGGTGTGAGTTGAACTGTGTTGATGGTTTGGCTTGTCAGCTTTGAATAGTGCTTTAAAATGTGTTGTTGATAAGGCTTAATGCTGGGGTATTCCGCCAAGCTCTGCGCAAAAACATATTCTGTTAACGGGTGTTTTTCCACCGAAATAAAATGCAACGGCGTGGTGATGTTTTGTTGGGTGAGCCAGTCCCACGTGGCCATAAAATTAAGGCCAGTACCAAAGCCCGTTTCAATGATGGTGAATGGGGTGTGTTGGCCGATGTTTTGTTTTAAGTCATTGCCTTCAATGAACACGTAATGGGTTTCCGCTAGCCCGCCTTCAATGGAAAAATAAACATCGTCATAGGTTTCCGCAATTAGGCGGCCGTTTTCGTCAAAGTAGGTTTTGGCATAGTCAATCATGGGAGGAAATTAAAACAGCTTGCTGGCCTTGTCCATAAAAAAAGCCCTCACGGTGAGGGCATAAAACGGATTTTTTTTATTTTTTTTAAGGAACAACGGCATGGCCAATTTTTTTCCAAGCGCTGTTCTTTTCGGTGGTGATGGTTACATTCGGCGCCACATCTTCTTCTACTTGAGCGTAAACGGCGCGATTGTTTTCAAAAACAATGATGCAGCTAAAGCTCCAAGTGTGGACGTGGCGAATTTCTTTGAGTTTAAGGGCGGACTTTAACGTGCCGAAGGAACCTTCGGGCCGTTCAATGCTGCGGTTGGAAACCACACGCACACGGTACGCGGTGCAGTTTTTGCCTTTTTTAAGGCAAGCTTTCACAGCAGGGGGGATGACTTCGCCACCACTGAGGCGAATTTCATCTGCCAGTACTTCATTGCCGCCCGCGGTGAACTTGTCGCCAATGGCGGTCCAGTCCATAAATTCTACGGCGGTTTTGGCAGGATCAAAGCCTGATTTGTGCACAGTGTCACGGTCAACAGCTGTTTGCTGATCCACCTTTTCTTCTAAAGCTTTGAAGGACTTTTTCATGTCCTCATAGCTTTTAAAGGTGGTCAGGGCTTCGTTGGTGTCATAGTCCAGTTTGTTATTGCTGGCGCAACCGCCTAGCACGCTTAAAATGCCCAAAAAGGCAATGAGTTTTATATAATGCTTCATAGGTAAGCACCTCCGTTAAGAGGGTGGGTGGAAAAAAGATTATGTGTATTCGTTGAGTAGCTTTAATTATACGTCTAAACGCGGCGAGGTGTCAACTGCAACCAAGCTTGGTGTGACGTTTTACAACGCTGTAAAGGCTGTTTATGGCAGGAATCCGCCAATTTTTTTAATTAAACTGTTTTCTTCCACTTTGATGGAGCGGTTGGGGGCAATGTCTTCCTCCACTTGGGCGTAAACCGCTTGGTCTGCATCAAAAACAATGATGCCGCTAAAGCTCCAACGGGTGATTTCACGAATTTCTTTTAAGTTGACCATCGACTTAAAGGTGCCCCATGTTCCTTCTGGGATTTCTTCACTGATTTTGGAATTTACCTTCACACGGTAGGCTGTACATTTTTTGCCTTTGGCAATACATTCGGACACGGGTTTGGGCAACAATTGACCGTTGGCTGCGCTGATGGCCGCGGCTAAAACTTCGTTACCGCCGGCGGTGAACTTGTGACCAATGCTGACCCAGTCCATAATTTCAACCGCGGTTTCAGATGGATCAAAGCCCATTTCGTGCACCTCTATGCGGTAGACATTTTCGCCAATGTCGATCTTTTCTTCCAGCAGTTTGAATTTTTCACGAATTTCGTCATGGGTTTTAAAGGCGGACACGGCAATGTCCAAGTCTGAATCCAGCTTGTTTTTGCTTGCGCAGGCGGTCAGCGTTAAGGTTAAAACGGCCACCAATGCGAGTAATTTAAAGTTCTTCATGCCCATCCTCCCTTCCTAGGAGATAAATTGCGAGAGCTACATGCTCTAATGTCTGTTAATTCATACATCATGACTTATTATAAGAGTGCCAAGCGTAAATTGCTAGTAAAATGAAGATTGTTGCGTGCATATCCTCTGAACCGGTCTTGCAAAAAAATGAAGCATAGGGCAAGATGCCATGACGACATTAAAAAGAGGTTTCTATGGCTAAAAAATTTAAAAAAGATAGTATGTTTTTCAAAAACAGACATACCATTTTGTCGCTGTTGGTTATTTTAGGGATGTATTTTATTGCCACCAGTTTTTATGACCCTGAAAGCGTTGTTCGCAAAGGCTCAGCAGTGGTGACTGGCACAGGCACGCCTAATATTGGTGGGGATTTTGAAGTGCTAAACCACAAAGGTGAAACGGTCAACCAAACCATGCTGGATGGAAAATATAGCCTGATCTTCTTCGGTTTTACCCATTGCCCAGATGTTTGCCCAACCTCCTTGTTAACTTTAAGCGATGTTTACGCAGGCTTGAGTGACAAACAAAAAAGCAAAGTGCAGGTTATTTTAGCAACGGTGGACCCAGAGCGGGACACGGTGGCGGTGATGAAGGATTATGTCAGCACCTTCCACAGTGACTTTATTGGCTTAACCGGCACGCCAGAGCAAATGAAAAACATGGCGAAGAAGTATCTGGTTTATCATGTTAAACGCCCGTCAGACGACGGTTACACCATGGACCATTCTGGCTACATTTACTTTGTGGGACCAGATGGCCGCTATGTGAAGCATTTCCGCCATGAAGATAAAGCGGCGGACATTTTAAAAACGGTGCAGTCCTACGTCCGTAAATAAAATGCCTTTTGCAAGCTGTAAAAAACAAAAAAGCCCTCATAACAGAGGGCTTTTTTAAGTTGGGTTATATTTGTCGCTTTTGGCGTGGGAAGGTGATGATGGTCACCGTTGCTGCGCGGGTTAAAAGTTCTTCGCCGTTGCGTTCTTGCTCAATGTTAATTTGGCGCAGTAAATTTTCAATGTCCTTTTCACGGGTAAAGCAAAGACGTTGGTGGATGGTGACCAAATCATCATGGGTCAATGCGTACAGCGGGCATGTTTTGATGTGGCTGGGCACAACATCCACCCAAACCATCGTGTCACCCCGTGGGCACTTTAGGGCCAGTTTGTCACCGGCTTGGACAGGGGG
>CEPV01094248.1_pt1 | contig 35855 bp, 36 predicted proteins | sample 530451 | NCBI WGS metagenome assembly CEPV01 (sample SAMEA2620097, study PRJEB7988) | marine metagenome | isolation source: saline water (ENVO:00002010), including
ACTTATCTTCCATAGATTCGTGTCCAGGAATACCGGACCACCTCTGGCATCCCGGCCGGTCTAATCCTCGAGAACCAACGTCTGCCATATCTGTTTTGGATCGAGCTGAAGGCGGGAAAGCTACACCTGCTTGAGCGCACAGATCGAGGCAGTTACTTACAGCGCAAAACGGTTCCCATCTCCATTGGCAAATACGGCTTTGGCAAGGAGCTTGAGGGTGATGGCAAGACACCCGTGGGAGTTTATCGCATTACTTCGTTTCTGAATGACGAGCAGCTAAGCGACAACTATGGATTTGGCGCCTATCCTCTCAACTATCCCAATACCTGGGATCGCATTTCCAACAGAACCGGTCATGGCATCTGGCTACACGGACTGCCCAAAGGAACAGACAAGAGGCCGCCGCAGGACAGTGACGGGTGCGTCATCGTAGACAATGGCACCCTTGAACAGTTTGGTTTGTATATCAAAGCCGGCGAGAGTCTCTTTGTACTTTCCGAGACGCTCAACTGGCTGCCACCCGGCACGAAGCAACCATCCGCAGATATATTGGAAGCTATCGAGCGGTGGCGAGAAGATTGGGTGACCAATGATAATGCAGCTTATCTGGCCAACTACCACGACGATTTCACCGACACTAAACGCAGTCTCAGTGAGTGGAAGGACTACAAGACCCGGGTCAACGGCACCAAGAGCTACATAAAGGTCGATCTGTCGGAGCTTAGCGTGGTTGCCTATCCCGGCGAAGAGAATTTGGTTGCCACGCGATTCTATCAGCGTTACGAGAGCAGCAATTATCGCTGGCAAGGATGGAAACAGTTGCTCTGGCTTCGAGATGAATCAGGCGCATGGCGCATTCTCTATGAAGGGAATGAGTAGATGACCCAACTCAGATCTTTCTTCGCAGTACTACTTCTGATGTGCATGGTCGGTTGCGCTCTGCTGGAGGAGTTTCGTCAGACATCGAACGACACGCCGCGACCGGCGCACAGTCAACGGGCCTCAGACCAAGGCGTCGCTGACGAAGGGCATCAGCCGGATGCAGAACTAGTCGAATCCATAACTGAAATCGATACAAGGAGCGATGTGCCGGACGATGCGACGACCACTGCCCAGCGTCAAAGCGAGCGGGACACAAGTCATCCGGACGATGTGGAAACGGTTCGTGAAACTGCAACGGATACACCAGGCATGCTTGACGACGTCGCGACGACTGACATGCATAACATCGAGCCGGATACAAGTCATGTGACAGACGACGTCGCGACGAGGGAGAGTCGCAAAGTCGAGTTGGTGACCGAAGACGAATCTGCGACAGCCGAGGGTGAAACGGAACCTGGCCCGGGTAATAAGGCGGACGATGCGGCAAAGGCAGCTACGAGTGACATCGAGACCGTATCGGGGATCGCGATGTCAACAGATGGCTCTGATTCAAACGACGAGGCCCCCATCGGTCTTGTAGCAATCGCTGACCCGGTGACGAGACTGTGTGAGGAGGTCGGCACAAAGCTCGGCAGTGTGAGCATTGAAGACTGTCTGAATCAGAATCTCATCCATGCCACATTCACGGCGACAAAAAGGTCGCTGGCATTTAAGGACTATCAGCCACTGCCAAAACGCAAGCCATTGGGACGGGTGTTGGTTATTGGCGGTATACACGGAGATGAGTTCTCTTCTGTTTCAGTCATTATGAAATGGATGAAGATCCTGGATGAACACCATTCAGGTCTGTTCCATTGGCGATTTGTGCCCGCAGCCAATCCGGATGGATTGCTCAGCAGCACATCGAAGCGACAGAATCACAATGGCGTGGATTTGAATCGAAATTTCCCAACTGCTGACTGGGACGATCTCGCATGGGAGCATTGGGAGCAGAAGGCCTATCGGAACCCGCGACGACATCCCGGCAGTGCGCGGGCCAGTGAATTGGAGACGCAGTGGCTGGTCAAGCAGATCGCAGAATTCAAGCCCGATGCTATCATCTCCATGCACGCCCCTCACCACCTTGTGGACTACGATGGGCCACCCTCTGCGCCGCAAGTGCTGGGTGGCCTTTATCTGCGTCCATTGGGCGTGTATCCAGGGTCTTTGGGTAACTACGCAGGCATCGATCTGAAGTTGCCGATCGTGACGGTGGAATTACAGTCGGCAGGCAGCATGCCTTCGACAAGAGAAATCGATCGGATGTGGCGTGACTTGGTGCGCTGGCTGCGTGATCAGCTTTCAAGGTAGGCACGACCAATATCGTCTTACTCGTCATGACAATACGTGCCTATCGATAGTTCCAGTTGCGATACTTGTATCTTCTCGGCGCATGAGCTTTGCGGTCGGAACGGACATTGACTCGGATATAGGCTCTTTTGTGGCGCTTTGAGGCGACTTCCAGAACAAGATTTCTAACGTATCGTCGCCCATTCAATCTCACCGTTCTCGTTTGACCGGCAGAGAGTCGACCTTCCAGTTCCGGCACGTGGATCAGCCGGCCCCGACGCGTTTCCATAAACGCCCGACGAACGTAGGCTGTGCATTTCACTCCCTGCAGCTGAATGGCTGATACACGTCGATCAATGCCCACGGTGGGATCACTGATGTGATGTCGGCGCGTGCGAAAGTCAGCTACAGACAGCCATCTGCCGCGATATCTTCGTGCATAGTCGTGACGAACATACCCTTCAGCGTCCGATCGATACCGCGGAGGGCCCATCCTGTGTTGGTCAGCCCAGACCGCGTTGCAAAGGACCAGCAAAACCAGAACCGCAACGAATCCTAATAACCTTCTATCCATCATCCATCTCCTCAAGTAGTTGCATATTTGCTGCTACTTTAAGGGTTGCTAACTGAATAGAAGGTTAATTCTACCTGAACCGTACCTAAACGAATGGCCGCCTAGGCTCGCGCTGCCAGCTCACTGCACCCCGGTGCATCTCGCTGACCGTGGGCTAGATCCAGAATCCAGTGCGGGAAGCCACCAGTGGCATCCGCCGTTGCCAGCGCAAACAGCTCATTCACAGTTGCGGCGTTGCCGTCCGCCGCGTTCAATTTGAAGGGATCCGCCTGCTGGCGATCATAGAGCATAACGCCGGATCCATCCGCCTTGCAGTTCAGCCACCAACGATCCGTCACCACCGTGACCGCCGAACCCCAGCCGATCGTTGCGTGGGTCCGTGCTCCCTCCTTCCCACCGACTGCGCTCGTGAGGAATGAGACGCCTTCGGTATCCGCTGGCGGCTCGACAGCGGCAGCTTCCAGGATCACTGCGGCGATGTCGTGATGCTGCACAATCTGCGAACTGCTTATACCTGCATGCTCGCCGCCCGGGAAACGAACCATCACGGGTACGTCGAATACCTCGGGAGCAGATGGGTATCCTCGCTTGCCCATGAAGTTGCGATCGCCGATCGAGTGCCCATGATCGGCCGTCAATATGATCATGGTATCGTCGAGGCGCCCTTGCGCTTTCAGCGTGTCGAGGAAAAATCCAAACCAGCGATCGCACAGAGTCACCGAACCACTGTAATTTGCCTGTGTACGTTGCAGTAGCTTGGGGTCAAGGTCAGTCACATCGCCGTATAACGAAAGCACTTGCTCGCGCCCGTCGTCGTCAAGGTACATGCGTCGATAGTATTCCGGCACCAACCAGGGCTCGTGAGGATCGAAGGATTCGACCGTGAGAAAGAATCTCTCGGCATCCCGGTTCTGCTGCAGCCACAGGGCAGCTTCCCTGAACACCTGCGGACTGAAGTAGTCCTCCTCGAGCGACCGGTCCCTCATATTGGTGATGCACCGCTTGATGAAGGCGACCCTCTGTGGGATCTGCAGTTCGGTGGGCAGCCAGTAGTCGACCTCCTCCTGGGTCAGGCGAGGCCCCGAGCGTGCCACGTCTATCTCCTGTCCACGTAGGAACGTCCACTGGTGGAACCCCCGCCAGAAGTTCTTGGATGGTTTGAACATGTGATAGACGTCGGAAACGAGGCCGGTCCGATAGCGCGACTGACTCAGCAATTCCGCCACGGTCGGCTGATCCTCGGGAATCGGCCCCCAGCCGGGCGCACCGACGAAGTCTCCGCGAAGATGGAAGTCGCTATCGTGAAAAGGATATACTCTACGGCCAGTATAGATTGCGCGCCTTGCCGGAAGTGTTGGCAACGTTTCCGGGTAGGCTTCGGTCATTACTAGCGATTCTTCGGCGAACCGGTCCAGGTTGGGCGTATGAACCGCACCCCAGGGGGGCGAGACATGGCTTCCCAAACAGTCTTTGCGTAACGAGTCGAATACCACCAGAATAATGTTCATCGTAATTCTCCTCGCGATGATCGACTTGGTAGAAGTCGGATCCCATGCCAACGTCGATTATCGACGAAGTAAGCGTCAAAGCCAAGCTGGTACCTTCAAAGAACACTCAACCCCGGGCGTTGTCTGGCTGCTACAGGTAAACTCAGTGAGAACCAGAGAAGGCGTGTGACGCCAAAACGTGATATACCGATGAGGGCGTCCAGCGGCATGTGCTGCAAACCGCAAACAGAGATTGTTTTAATGCGTCGGCGATGGGACTTGACGGGAGGGGTCGGGCAGATCTTGCCGAATAGGCATCCAGGGCTTCAGGAATCTGCCAACCACCTTCGGCTACGCTCGGATTGAGGCCTCAGATGGCATCAACGAAATTCGTCGTAGGCTGTTCGCTTCCACCCCGCTTCTTTCTACGCTTTTTCTTTTTGACCTTGGTTAGCGTTAGCTTCTTGACGTCTGGTTTTCTCTTGTGCGACCAGACTCTCATATTTATCGCGCCGTCCATCTGCAGAAATCCGGCCTGCCACGTAACAGTTCTGTCAGGTTCCTGCAGCTCGAGCGTGCGACCAGATCTCGCACCTGGCTCGACAGCAAACAAGGAGTCCCAGATACCATCCAGTGTGTCATCATCGTTGAATGTCTCAACGTGCAACGACGTTTCGTGACGATTCACTTTCAGTTCACAGATCATTTCGCCCTCGAACCCCATATCTGTAATGAGCCCCGGGAAGGAACGATTGAACGCTTTTGAAGCATAGATGGCTCCAAAACATCCTGCAAAGGAGGTCAGACGAACGGTATTAATATCACTGGATACGGCGTAGCGCAGAGCAAACATCGATGAAATCGATGGACACAATCCGGGACGTTTGGGGCTTTTATCAGAGTACCGGGCGGGGTATCAGATTATGTAACCACGCTCCTCGTGCAGCGAAAGATCCAGTCCCTCTGTCTCCTCCTCCGCGTGCACCCTGGTGCCAATGGTTGCGTCGATTGCTTTGATAATCACGAAAGTCAAGCCACCACTCCAAACCAAAGTGGCCACGATCCCTATCAACTGAACACCCACCTGGCTGGCCATGCTGGTGCCGTCCGGCAGACCCATGCCACCGAGGTCGCTGGCTACGAATATGCCCGTTAACAGCGTACCCATGGCGCCGCCGACACCGTGAACTGGAAACACATCTAACGAATCATCGATGAGCAGCACTCGCTTCAAGTACTGGGTAGCGTTGAAACAGACGAAGCCGGCCATCATGCCAATGACGAGTGCGCCGACGGGACCGACAAAACCGGAAGCCGGGGTAATGGTGCCAAGACCTGCCACCATGCCAGTGACGATGCCCAGCACACTCGGCTTGCCGAAGCGGTACCATTCGACAATCATCCAGGTGAAAGCTCCTGCCGAAGCACCAATATGGGTTACCAACATGGCCATGCCGGCTGCGCCATCCGCCGCAAGAGCACTGCCGGCGTTGAAGCCGAACCAACCGACCCAAAGCATAGCGGCGCCCGCGACCGTCAAGGTCAGGTTGTGTGGCGGCATCTGTGTGGTTGGGAACCCACTGCGCTTACCCATGACCAGTGCAGCAACCAGTGCCGCCGCGCCGGCGTTCAGATGAACCACGAGCCCCCCGGCAAAGTCCATAATGCCGAGGTCGGCGAGCCAGCCGCCGCCCCAAACCCAATGACAGATCGGCAGATACACAATCGTCAGCCACAAGACGGTGAACCAGAGCATGGCCGAGAATTTCATGCGCTCCGCAAACGCGCCCACGACTAACGCCGGGGTAATGATCGCAAAGGTCAGCTGAAACATGCCGAATACGGTTTCAGGAATATCCCCAACGAGGCTACTTAGGCTGACGCCACTGAAGAACACTTTTTCGAGACCACCTACTCCAACCTGTAAGGCCCCACCATCGCTGAAGGCTAAACTGTAGCCATACACCAGCCACAGAATCGACACCAAACAGGTGATGGTAAAACACTGCATTAGAACGGAAAGGACGTTCTTACTGCGCACCAACCCGCCATAAAACAGGGCGAGACCCGGGATGGTCATAAAAAGCACCAGCGTGGAAGATGTTAACAGCCAGGCGGTATTCGCTTGGTTGATGCTCGCCTCTTCAGCACCGGCCAGAGATGGAATGAGCAAGCCTACGGCTGCAATGAGAAATGGTATTGCTTTTTTTGTTGTGGGTCGATCGATCATCCCCTTTTCCTCTCACGGCGGTTAATGGTTGAACTTGAGGTCGTTGCAGTTGCATGCATTCCGGTATGCGGCATGGCATTTGCCCGGAGTGAAGCGAAGGCAGTCCGGTACAGTACGCTAGATTGCATCGGCATCCTGTTCGCCTGTACGGATGCGCATAACCTGTTCGAGATTGAAGACGAAGATCTTACCGTCACCAACTTTACCGGTATTGGCAGTCTGCGAGATGGCATCGATCGCCTGATCAAGTAGATCATCCGCCAGCGCGACCTCGAGCTTTATCTTGGGCAGAAAGTCCACGGTGTACTCAGCGCCACGGTAAAGCTCGGTGTGTCCCTTCTGACGACCAAAACCCTTCACCTCGGTGACGGTCATACCCGATACGCCGAGCCCCGACAGGGCTTCCCGAACTTCATCCAGTTTGTGCGGTTTGATTACCGCGGTTATCAATTTCATCTTTGCCTGCTCCCGACACCCCATGGTGTCACCCGGCGCGAATTCGACTTATGCCATTCTTGCCCATGATCACAAGCACCGTTCATGCCACTGTTGAACGTGTCTGGGCAGGCGAATGAACTGGTTTATTTTCAAATGGTTAGCGTGATCCGGCGAGCATCTTAGGACCGCTCGGGCGCACCAATTTGGACCTGGCAAACAACACGTGCCTCAAATTGGTGCATCACTGATCCAGAGACGCCGAGAGGGCCTATGGGCCAGCAGGTGTACCGACGTGTTTAAACTATACTTGGGTTGCATCAGCCAAGACTTGGTTGACCCATATCAAACGTGGAGTGACTCACATCGAGATTGGAATAACTCACATCAAACGTGGACTGACTCACTTCGAATTTGGGTCGATGCGGACAGGACTTGGGTTGACTCAAGTAGGGAATGGAATGAAACTGGAGGGTAACGATTCGACATTTCCATCGCCGGCATTCTCGCAGATTGGGAAGACCGCAGAGAATCTCAGCAGATGTCGATGTTCGGCTGGAGCGTGGAGTAAACGCGATAGGCGGTCCATGGGCCGACCACCTACAGGTACAAATTAGGGTACAATTCACTGTCTACAAGAAAGAGCAATCGGGAAGTTGTGAAGCACATCTGACTACCGGTGTTTGCACCGGTTCGCCAATCCACGTTGCCGGTTTGTAAGACAGTTACGACACCCGAACTATGAGAATGTTATGTCCGGCAACAGGCAGATAAATCCTGCTCTACTCAAAAAATTCGCTCCGCTTGATGACCTGGCACAAAACCGACTCGACGATCTAGCTGCCAAGGCCCGCTTGGTAAGCCTGCACGAAGGCAGGATTCTCTTCAAACGGGATGAAGAGAATCAGTCCTGCCAGTGGCTGGTATCGGGGTCGTTGGATCTGCTGGACAAGGAATTCAACATCATTAAAGTCGAATCGGATTCTGAGCAGAGCTGTAGGATGCTCGACGCCAATTCACCACACACCGTAACCGCCATTGCATCCAGCGATTGCCGCATCCTCACCATTACCAAGGAGGCGCTGGATCTTGCGATGACGCTGGATCACTCCGGCGGCGTCGTCGTCACAGGGATCAACGAAGAGGAAGAAATTGAAGAGGACTGGATGTCGTCTCTGCTGCAGTCACATCTGTTTGAACTTCTGCCGCCAAGCAATATCGAAGAGGTATTTGCCAGGTTCAGAGAGATCAATTTCAACAAGGGCGACACGGTGATAAAGCAGGATGAAGAGGGTGACTACTTCTATGTAATCAAGCAAGGCCGGGCACGCATCGATCGTCAAACGGGAGACAAGACGAAGACCTTGGCAGAAATCGGACCTGGCGCCTGTTTCGGCGAAGACGCCCTGGTGAGTGATGCGCCCCGCAACGCGACCATCACCATGCTGAGCCAGGGATCCATGATGCGTCTCAGCAAAGAGGACTTCCAACATCTGTTGCAGCAACCGGTAAAGGAATTCGTCACCCTGGAAGAGGTGGAAGCCGTGCGCGAGGCCGGCGAACAGAAAGTTCTCATCGTCGACGTACGCTTGCCAAAGGAGTTCAAAACGGAACGCATAGAGTCAGCGGTCAACATCCCACTGCAGGTGTTGCGTCAGAATCTCGGCAAGCTGAAGAAGGACATCACCTACATCACTACCTGCGACGGTGGCAGACGCAGCGAGCTTGCCGCGTATATCCTCAACAAAGCCGGTTTCGATTCCTATATTCTCAAGTCCTAATCGACTCATCGCTCCCCTGATCCTTTCGCACGCTGCATTCCTCTGACCTCAGCCAGGTTCGGAGGCGGCTTCAACGGGCACGACTCTGGCTGCCAGAATCCCGGCGAACAGTCCGAACAGATGGGCCTCCCACGAGATAAATCCGTCGCTCGGCAGGATGCCGAATATCATGCCGCCATAGTAAAAGAGAGTGAAGCAGGCGATCGCCAGCGCGCTGATGCTCTTCTCATAGATACCGCGAGCGACCAGAAAGCCGAAATATCCGAACACCAGTCCACTGGCGCCAATATGAAACGCCTCCCTGCCGAAGGCCCAAACGCCCCCACCTGCCAGCAGCGTGATCATGATGGTCGTCTGCAGGAAGATAGCCGGACCCCGCATGGCGATAAACCAGCCCAGGACCACGAACGGGGTGGTGTTGACAGCCAGGTGTTGGATACTGCCATGCAGCAAGGGCCAGAATGCCAATCCCCATAGGCCGCTCAGCTCTCGCGGATAGATGCCAAAGACGTTGAGTCGATGACCCAGAGCGGAATTGATGACTTCGATAGCCCACAGGATCCCGGCAAACGTGAGTATGTAGATCGCCCCATCCTGCCAGGAGTTTCTTTTCTTGCGGGACATCTATGACCCGCTGACGCAGTCTTCCACCTCGGATAGGGCCGGGATAGCGTCGTGGTTTACCATCAGGAATACCGCCTTGCCCGAAACGGCTTCGTCCGCCCGCGGATTGGTGACCACCTTATCACCATGGCTGAGAAAGCCGAGGGGTGTTCCCAGACCATGGCTCAAGAAGCGCCCGGCCAAGTCACTCCAGGTACTGGCTTCGATGGCAACATTGTAACGTCGCGGATGAACGCCCTCATGGCTGAACAGGTTTTCCAAAATCTCTTCGCTGCCCGGTGCAGCCATCGCTCTCACCATCAGCTCGGGATATGCCCGGACAGGTCTGATGACCGCACTCGCACCCAACTCTCTGAACCTGTCGCGGTTTTCATCCTGAACACATTCGGTGATGATATAGCCGGTCACTGCAAGGGCCTTCAGTTGCCCGAGAATATCCAGAGTCAGACTGTCGGAGCGGAAATCGTCCGCATTCACCGCCAGAATCATGATAAACCGGGCGGTTTCCACATCCACTTCACTGAGGCTGTCTCGGCCTTCCGGAACACCGTGATGGTGAACCGCACCCATGGATCGCAGTGAATCGGGCAGACCGTCGGGAAAGTCAGGAGAGAAGATCTGCACCGGGCAATCCGCCAGACTCGGTGAAGTGCGAATCTGGTGCACCAATGTCTGCAGGTATCTGTCGCCATCCCGATCCGGTGAATTGATGATTACAAGGTGGTCATTCATATCCCATCTCCACATGCCTTTCAGCATTCGTTCTTTGCGATCGATTCGGAATTCAATCCACTCCCCGACGATCTGTGCCAGCAATGAAATCCCAACCAGGTACATGAGCGTTATTGTGATCGCTTGCCCCCACACAGTCGTGGGTGACTGATCGCCATAGCCAACCGTGGTGATCGTTGTCATGGTGAACCATATAGCATCTCTGAGCGACAGGCCCTCTACAAACATCATCCCGATTACGTGGATCGAGACGAGGCAGATCAGTATGATGAACAGCCTGATGATGTTGCGTCTTTTGTCGCTTGCCGTTTGCACGCTGTACCATTCCTGGCGCCGCAAACGTCTTAGGAAAGGGTGGAGTCGAATCATTCAGGAGCCACAGCAACGATTGATTAGCCGCATCGATCTGACGATAGGCAACCGTGCGGTCACGATCCGTTCTTGGTGTTCTGCAGATGTGCAATCAGCTTTTCTGCAGCGATCTGGCGAATGGACAAGCGGTCGTCCTCATCGGTTTTGAATTTCTCTGCCAGAATGTTGAAATCAGTTTCAGACAGCGATATCGATAGGCGTGGACGTTGTGGTTTCGTGGTAGTAGGCAGCCCCAGGATCTGTCTGACTCTGTCGGGTGGATTAATTCCCCGTTCCAGAGCTTCTCTTCGGATCAACAGCTGCACCTCCTCTCCCACATCGAAGGCGACCTGTACTGCCTTGATTGACTTCTTCTCTTCAGCCCAGCGGCCGGGCATCTTTCGCTTTTGCGCCACCTATTCCTTTCTCCCAGGCCACAACTCCTTAATGTCGGAAATGGGACGATAGATGGTCAGCACAACATCGGTTTCACCTGTGTCCCAGACCTCAATATCAACCGCATGGTCGCCGTCGTCGCTGACCAGACCGTAGTAGTCGAAAGGTTCTCCCTCTCCCTCCTCGTCCGGTGGAGATGACCCTCTATAGTCTTGTTCATAATAGTAGCCTCGCTCAGCACAGCTTTGCCGGCGATACAGAGGGGCGGTCCAACCTGCAAGATCGTCCGGTTCCTGCTGCAATTCCAAAACCGGCTGCGCATCTTCGTCGAAGACCTCGGAAAACTGATCCAGATCGAAGAGTTGCTCAACCACATCCCGATCGATGGATAGTGAGAAGGCTGCCCTCTCCCGCCCATCCTCCTTTTCGACCAGCAGTTCGATACGGTAGTCGTCTTGCCCCTCAAGACTGAAGCTGGTCTCAAATTCATACTCGAACTGATAGGTGCTGACCGCAACAACCTTGAAGCTGCTCGCCCTGATCTGAGCAGGCAGGGCATAGCTATCGCTGATATTCACCAGGTCACCCTCGAGGAGGTCGCGGACATGATCGAGCTGCCTTGATTCAGGGTCCTTTTTCGTTCTGCTCCACAGAGCCTTTACGAATGATTTCATGGTGGTGCTTCTCGTCGGCTAACCAGCACAAAAAAAACAGGCCCAACGAGGGCCTGTATGAAAAGAGACGCTATCCGCTCTTTTTGGCCTTGATGCGATCCAGCACTGAACTGGCGGTGGTCGCTGTCTCGCCTATCCCGGCTTCCTTCATCTTGTCCTGCAAGCCTTTTTCAGAGTTCTCAGCTTCCAGATCTTCTGCAGCAGACAGACGGTCAAAATTGTCCTGCTGGCGCTGCTTGATGCGATCCAGAGAGTCCTTTGCACTCAGAATCTTGGAGCTGCTCGAACTGAAGTTATCGGTAATGGCGGCACTGGCTTTCTGTACGCTCTCCGTAGTCTTGACCATCGTGAGCTGACGCTCATACTCCTTGATCTGGCGCTCGGTCTTCTTGACCAACTCCTTCAGCCTATTGGCGTGGGTCGAGAAGGACTTGTGCACCTCTTCCTGATCGATCAGCTCCTGTTCCAGGGTAGCGATCTTCTCCGCGATTTCCAGAGCCAACTCCTCGTTCCCCTTCTCCAAAGCCTGACCGGCAAATCCCTCATGCTCCTCGACCTCCTTCTTGAGGCTCTCCAGCTTGCGACCTGCCTGCATCTGTTTGGCCATCACATCGGTTAGATCGTGCTTGGCTTTGTTTAGATGGGCCTGGGCATCGTTTATTTCCTGCTCGAAGATACGGGTCCCGTTAGCGTCAACTACCAGTTCACCGACCTCCCGAGCTCCACCGCGAACGGCTGTCATGATTTTCCTCAAAATGCTCATTATGTGCTCCTCAAGAGTTCACTGATTAATCCAAAAATTCTTCCAGTGCAGTTATCGCTTCAATCGCATTTTCGCACAGGGTGGTTATTTCGTGACAAATGTCTTCAAACGAAGAGTTAATCGATAACGCGCCAAACATCACGTAGCGCTCTCCAATCTTGGAGAAGGCTGAGAGAGGGATAGGAATATTCAACTCCAACATCTCTTCCAGCAGCTCTGTTCTGGACTCCGCTTTTACCTCCTCCTCGGTCCACAGATAGGATATGCAGAGTATCTGGGTATCCGTGATGGACAGGTAACACGGGATCTCTTCATAGTCTGTGACCGTTATCTGTAAGACCTCCACTTCACCCGGTATGGGTTGACACTCGAACGTGTATCCTTCGTAGTTGCCCACTTCGGAAAATCGCAATGCGAGATCCTGTGTATTCATCGAATTTGCTCCTTATGCTCCGCGACATATTATGTCACAGTTTTGAGTTTAGCTCGACGACATAATATGTCAAGCCCTTTTTTCAACTTTTTCCGTGTCCGCATCCCTGCAAATCACCAATTCTGGAATGAGTTCTGGGGACAGTTTACTTGAATGAGTTCTGGGGACAGTTTACTTGTCTATCCACGCAGTTCTGGGGACAGTTTACTTATTTATCCACCATGCAGTTCTGGGGACAGTTTACTTATTTATCCACCAGACCACCAAAATTGTCCAAAATCCCAAAATCCATCAGATCCGTAATCATTGCTGATAGAGCCCCTGCTCATGCTGCCAGGCCTGCTGGTGATATTGGTAGATCGTATTGGTGCCAAGATAGTTGATCTCAATGTCACCCAGTCCGTCGAAAAAACTGATGGGGAATTCGAACGCAGCCAGCATCAGTCCTTTTGAAATCCATCCATCCCGTATCGGCAGCTCCGTGACTGCACTGATTCTCTGACGCGGTGACTGACCGAGTTTGGTGGCGATAGTCCAGCCCCACTCGCCAAAACTGGGCACGTTCTGTCGGTACTGCTGTACATTGGCAAAGCCCGCTTCCTTGACGGTCAGGCCAATGCTCAGGAAGGCTTTCTTGGCGTGGTAGGGTGATGTTGATTGCAGCGCCATCGCTCCCCCGCCCGTCAGCAGGTGACCCAGACGGGCATAGAAATTCACACTGTACAGCCGATTCAGGTCCGGGTGACCCGGATCCGGCAGATCGATGATGATGACATCGAAGAGTTCGCCCTGCTCCATCAACCGATCGATCTCCTTGAAAGCATCGCCAAAGCGCACCGTCACTCGCTCATCGGAAAAAGCCCGTTCATTCAGTTGCCACAGTGCCCGCTGGTAATAGGGTGGGTTTGCACCGTCTCTGGCCGAGAAGAATTCAATCACCTGCTGATCCAGATCGATGACGTCCACATGTAGGGGCTGCCATTTGAGCACGTCCCTCAAAGCCAGGCCATCGCCGCCCCCAATTATGAGAATCTTCTCCCTTTTCTCCGCTATCAACATGGTCGGGTAAACCAGCATGGCATGGTAGATGTGTTCATCATGGCTGGAAAACTGCAACCTGCCATTGATATAGAATCCGTATACGGGGTCCATATCGCCGGACAGAATCCTTTGCGTAATAGTTAGATGCTGGTACTGCGTGTTCTGATCGAACACCACCTTGTCCTGGTAGAGTAAATTGGACATGCTCGCCGTCCAGTCGTCCCCGCTTTGGTGCACCGCAAGTGCCAACACCAGAATTAGTGCGTGAAATCCGAGCAGCAGAGCCGCATAGTCGATCCTCGACCAGTATCTCCACAGAAACAGCAGGCCCGCCAACAGATTTGCTAAGGCGGTGAACACGGCAGCCTGGGTGACATCCATCGATAACATGATTGCCACCCAGATGACAGCGCCGATACCGGCACCTATGTAGTCAGCACCATAGATTGTGCCGATATTGTGCAACAGATGGATACCGTGCAGATCCTCTCTGACTCTCGCGATCAATGGAATCTCCATGCCGATCAGAAACCCCAAAAGGAATCCGAAGAAATAGGGGCTGGCAACGGCCAACTTCTTGAGGGCCGCGAAGAAACCACCCCCAGGCAGTAGATCGGGAGGCAGAAGAAAGGTATCCACCATCACCTGAGGCAGAAGGGAGGTCAGTGCCACCAGGGCAGCAATAATCAGGATGCAGGTGATCCCCAAGATGGCGATGACCACTTCTAGCCAGGCGAACGCAGTGAAGGGGTCCTTTATTATTCTGGCTGCCAGGGATCCCAATCCCATTGACACGATCATCAAGCCGATCATTGCGTAGATGGCTGTTTCAACCGCGCCGAGGATGCGCCCTGCATAGTGGGACAACAGGTACTCGTAGATCAATCCACAAGCGGCCAACACGCCCATAATGAGAATGAGCGTACCATCGTGAAGCAGCAACTGAAGTCTGTCAGGTGATTCCCTGAAGGCCGAATTCACCATAGGAACGCCCTGTTCAGGCAAACAGGGCCGTGAAGAATAGTCCGATCGAGATATAGATGGCCGCTTCAACTGCTGCGACACCTACATTCTTCTGGTTATCCACCTCGTCAACCACATCCACGCCGGTCAGGATTACCGTGCGCGCAAAGATCGCCAATACGGAAACCAGCACGGTGAAGAGTATAGTCACACCTAGCCACGTGGCTAGCGCGATCGGCAGATTCTCCGCGTCGTATTGCGCCACGCCGGACGCCGCCGTTACAGCCAATGCAACACCTGAGATATGGCCGAGATAACGCAGCGAGAGAGCGACGTTTCCGGCTTCAAAGGCAGCCTGCAGATTGGCCCCTTCGTGTCGTCGTGAGTACACCATCAGGCGGTATCGAGTCACGGCAGCCAGCAAGACCTGGGTGATGACAAATGCAGCCAGCACCATGATCAGACCATTCCACGTGTCGCTCTCTACCCAAATCATCACGGCCCGCAAGACCAGCCCCGTGGCTACCGTGTTGGCCACGTCAACAAGGGCAGCAGAGAGATTGCCCTCTTTGATCTGCGCTTGAATCTCAATACCCGTGAGCACCAGCTTGTCCTGACCGAGTCTGCCAATCCACAGAAGGACCAGACCCAACACGCCATAGGAAATCACACTGAGCAACTCATCCACCAGGGTAGCACCAGGTTCTCCAGACACGGCCCCCGTCAACATCAAGGCAAGGGCGACCGTGCCGCCAGCCATGGCTATGCCAAATGCGAAGTTATCCTTGGAAGCCAGCTCTTCTGTGCTGTCCACATTGGTGACCAATCCCCGGATAAACCTTAATCCGGCAATCATCAACACAGCGATTGCCAGATCAATGATCAATATCTGATATGTCCAGATGTCCACTTCGCTAAGATTGAGCAGTTCACTCATAATTTCATCCTGTGTTCTGTTATGGGGGTTGGCGGTACCCTATTTCCCTCTGGAGGACCCCCTCGATGTTCTTGACCTACTGCCGCGTGTGCTGCTTTGGAACTTACTCCTGTTGGTTCTGGAAGACGCATAGGGGCTCTTGAATGCGGACTTCCTCTGGGACGTACTGGCCTTGCTGATCCCTTTTGCACCGGTGCGCGATTTAGCATAGGGGCTGGTGAAGGACTTTCCGGATCGACCATACTGTTTTTGCGCTCTCTGCTGGACGTCCCGTTGGGCCACCCTCTGCCTGGGAGATGTATAGGAGTTCCGTCCAACGTCATGGTAATAGGAGTAGCCCCGATTTCCGGCCCAATCGTTGTAATAGTACCGGTTTCCACCGAACATACTGGAAAAGAAGTGGTACTGACCGTACCAGGCCCAAAAGGATCCACCCGATCCATGGTTCCAATGGCCGTAACGAGGATTGCCTATATACTGACTGCCGGCGCCATAGGTCTTGGATTTATTGCTTTGCTGCTCCGCCTCCCGACTGACCGCATTTACGCGCGCCAGTTCACCGTCAGACATATCGGCGATGACATTGACCGTATCGGACAGGGCATCGTTGTAGACCGAAGCTTGTGCGGCAGTTTGAATTGTATTGAGTTCCGCAACTTTGTCCGTCCAGGATTCAAAATACTCCGTCTCATCCTTCACGGCTTTAAAACGGGCTTGCAGATCCTTGATGATCGGCCCGCTGCTGGTGGATTCCTTCTCGAGCTCCGTTAGCAGGGGGGCCAGTTCCGGCCTTTTTTCGGTGAGAATCTTCACGTATTGGCGCAGAATGGCTGCATTGCGAATGGAGCCGGCGTTCAGAGAATTCTCCAACTCCTGTAGCCTTCTCTCGGTACTCAGTAACTCTCCCGCCAGCTGCTCTTTTCCGGAGCTGCTGCAGGCAACTAGCAGGTAACTGGCGATGATGATCGTCGGTAGGGACACCCAAGAGCGCTTCATTGCACCTCCTGCTGACATAATATGTCGATGCGCATTATGCCATACTCTCCGAGACTATATCCATAGATCCGCTCCTTTTTTTGAACGCCCTGCTGCAAAACGGTGCCTGTCAGCCGGGCAGGTGAGGATCACTCCTCCTCATCCTCGCGGGCCCGCAACTTAAGGGAAGCTGAATTGAGGCAATAGCGCTCTCCCGTTGGGGCTGGACCGTCGGGGAATACATGTCCCAGGTGGGCATCACAGTTGGCACACAGCACCTCCGTTCTGGTCCTGAACAAGCTGTGATCTTCCTGGGTGGCGATGCCTTCGGCATCGATCGGCGCATAGAAGCTGGGCCACCCGGTGCCGGAATCGTATTTTACCGTTGAATCAAACAGCTCCTTGCCACAGCATATGCAGGCATAGACCCCCGCAGTCTTGGTATCCCAGTATTCACCGGTGAACGCGCGTTCCGTGCCTTTATTGCGCGCCACTTCATACTGCAGTTCGGTCAGGGTCGATTTCCACTCCTGCTCGCTTTTCAAAACCTTACTCACGCAACTTGACTCCTGCTATCATTGCCCGCAACTGACAGAATGCATTTTTCCACAGTATCCCAGAGAACTCCAATATCGTTTTCATTTGCAGCGACGGCTTCGCGTCTCCATGCCGACACGATGAGAAACATCATGGCTGACATCAATGTAGAGTACTTTTACCATGATATTGCCAAGATCCTGAGCAATCTCTACTCGTCCTTCCCCAGTAAGGCCGCTATCTTTGTGGATGAAGTCTCAGGTGTAGACGAACCGGATGAGTACGGCCTGCACAACAACCGTTATACGGCGTGTTTCTATGCCATGTTGTGGTTGCAGGAGGAGGGATACCTGCGCTACTCGGATACCATCAGGCAGGATGGTATTGACCAGGCCACCCTAACACAGAAGGCTTTTATGAGGCTCTCGGCCGTTGCTGACCCGATCTACACCGACCCGGTGGGCGAAGCGGAAGATGAGAGCGAACCGGACGAGGATGGCCTCTCCCCGTCGGTTTTGGAGGACAGAATGCTGGTTGTCAATCAGCTCCGCAGGGCTTTGGCAGCCAGATCCTCGATCGCAATCAGCAAAGTCGTTCAGCACATACTGACATGATCACAAGCGCTGCTTCAGGCCTACCGGGTAGATCATCCAATCGTCGTAGCCGGTGGCCACCCGTATATAGCCGTTGAACTCGCTATCCAACTCGGGATCACCCGTATCGACAAGCAATGGTCGGCCCTGCAGTTCTTTGATCTTGGTCTTGCTTCCCAAGACGATGATGTTGACGATGCCAACCTTCCTGATTACGGCAGGACTAAGCTGTTGGTTGCCCCTGCCGAGAATGTGGCCCTGACCGCCGATCATCGTGAGGATGATCCTGGTGCAGTCTTCATCCACCGCCGCCAGCAGATCTGCTTCAGTTGCATCGGCCAAGAGCAGTTCGCCGTCTCGTACCACGTCAAATCCAAGCAACGTATTTGAAAGGCCAAGCTGCGCCATGACGGCTGCCGTTGTGGAGCCGGTGCCGATGAAGTAGGTGATGTGCGGCTGCATATTTTCGATGATCTCAGCGGCAATCTCCTCTGCAACCAATGCTGCAACTTCTCTTCCGCCGGACTTGACCTGCTGCAGAAAACCACCCTCTTCCGGCACCAGCATCTCGCCAAAGTATTTCGAGTTCACGACGCCCCTTCGGAAGGCATCTTCGTCGATGTCCCGCACCTCAGCCATCTTGATACTCACCAGATCTCCTTCGATCATCTTCCTCACGATCGCACCTGCCGCACTCGGATCGATGGCAAAGACGCCGGAGTGCATCTTGACCCCGCACGGGATACCCAACACCGGTTGTTCGGAACTGACCACAGTGCAAATGTCCCTTGCTGTCCCATCCCCTCCCGCGAACAGGATCAGATCTGCGCCGATCTCCTGGAATTCGTGTATAGCAGCTTTCGTATCGGCAGCGGTAGTTTGGCCTGGATCGATGCTGCCAACTACATTTGCCTGCATGCCCGCGCGCCGGCACGCATCAGCACCCATTTCGCCGGGATAGGTTAGCAATTGGAACTGCAGTTTGTGACTTGCCAGCGCCGCCAAGGCTGTTCCAGCCCTTTCTGACACGCGACTTCTGGCGCCCAGCGATCGTGCTTTGGCTACCGTCTCTTGTCCGTCACTGCCTTTTAGAGCGACAGCACCCCCTAAGCCTGCCAGCGGATTGAGTAGTATCGCCAGTTTGAGCAATTCACACTCCGTGTCGCCGCATGCGCGTCAGGAATTGCGCTGCCGCTTCACGACGCCGCTATAGCGTAAGATCGTTTCATCGGCAACGAACACGGTGCCACGCACGAAGACCATAGAGCCGGTTTTACGTATCACTTCGGCGCTCGACTCGATCAGATCGCCGATGCTGCCCGTGGCGACAAAATCGCAATTGAAACTGACGGTTAGGCAATTCTCGTTGTTATAGTGACCTGTAGCTTCCATGCACAGCGCGTAGTCGGCAAATGTCATCAGCACACCACCATGCACTCCTTGAAATGCATTGCAGTGCCGGTCATCAGCCCTGAACGCATAACGAAAAGAATCCCCCTCTTGCTTGTAGTAGAAAGGGCCGATGTAGTCTTCCGCCGGATCAAATCCGGTATCCGTTAGAAATCCTTCGGGCATTTCTGCAGCCATATTGTCACTCATCGGGTTAGCTCTTAAGGCATGGCACTTGCGTCAGATGTTGATAGTAGTCTTCGGACAGATGCTCCCTGCCTGCCAGGAGATGGTTCAGATACCAGCGAGCCGGTTTCAGCGTTTCGTCGATGTAATCGGCATTGGCGGTATACACCCATGCAGGTTGCTCATCACCACCACGTAGTCGGATTGTTAGCTTCCTTCTGTCATAGCCCAATGGGTAACCTTCGTATGGATCCATCTTTGTTATGCATGCGCTGCCAAGAAGCCGATAGACGACGCCTTCGACGCGGGACCCTGCACACTGCACCACATTGGCGGATGCCATGCCGATCTGTCTAGTAGATCTCTTGTTAAACGCCAAGCGGAAATCACGCAGTACGCCACCCTCTGCATGGTCGAAATCCATCTGCCTCTCCTGCATTCTGGCGACGTCCATGTTGCTGCCATACGCAAAATAGAAGTCATACGGATTGGGCATCACTTACCTTTTCGGATCCAGTAATAGTAGTGCTTGTCCTTCTCTTCCCTCTCGATCAGTTCGTGACCCAGGTAATTGCAGTAGTTGGGTATGTCCCACGTGGTAGAGGGATCGGTGGCGATCAGCTCAAGCACCTGACCGATATCCATATCCATCAGCTTATTGCGTGCCACCATCAGGGGTTCCGGGCAACGCAGGCCACTGGCGTCGACGCTACAATCTACTTCAAATTCCATCTGCAATCAGCGCCCGTCCAAGTACCAAATCAGTCTCCATAGAATACCCGATAGACCGCACCCGCATAGTCATCCGCGACGTAGATGGCGCCGTCCGGACCCTCTGTCAGCTCCGCCGGGCGACCGATGACCTCATCATCCTTGAGGAATCCGCTCATGAAATCTCTCTCCTCAATCCGTCCGGCATCATCCCAATGCAGCGATACCACCTGGTAGCCGTCTTTCTCACTTCGATTCCACGATCCGTGCAAGGCAACCAGAGCAGCGCCGCGGTATTCGTCTGGCAGTTGCTGACTGCTTAAGAATACGATCCCGAGCGGCGCCGTATGCGCCCGAAACCCGTGTACTATCGGTGTAGCGGCGGCGATGTCACGCTCTTTGCCTTCACCCATGTCGGGATCCGGATCGTTGTGGCCATTGGCGTAGGGCCAACCGTAAAACTTGCCCGGTTCGATTCTGTTCAGTTCACAGGGAGGATAGTCATCCCCCAGCATATCCCGACCGTTATCAGTGGCATAGAGTCTGCCATCGCCGGGAGACCAGGCGAAACCGGCACTGTTACGCAGCCCTGTCGCCAGGATCTCTTCGCCGCTGCCATCCGGTCTGTAACGGAGCATAGCAGCTCGACGCTCATCCTGCTCGTCACATACATTGCACGAGGAGCCAAACGTGACGTAGAGAAGGCCGTCTGGGCCGAACAGCAGCGTTTTCTTCCAGTGGTTTCCACCGCCCGGCAAGCCGGTCACAATGCGCTCATATTCACCTGTGACGGTGCCACTTTGGTGATCGAACGGCACGCGACCAATGGCATCTGTTTCTGCTATATAGAGCCACTGCTCGTAGAAGTCCAGCCCGTTGGGACCATTGAGCCCATCAATTAACAGGCGCTTGCCATCCGCCCGTCCATCTCCGTCGCCATCTGTTTGCAGCACCATGATCCGGCCCAGATTCGGATTCGCCACCAGCAGTTCACCGCCGCCGGTGAATCTGATGACGCGGGCATTGGCAACGTCGGCGTAGTAGACCCCGAAGCCGAACCCGGCGGGCAACGAGATTCGTTGGGAGAGGAGATCGAGGTCCACCTTGCCTTCACCCACGGGAACGTTGACACCACCCACGTAAATCTTGGCCACGATGAACAGCGTGACCAAGATGGTCACCAAACCCCCCAGACAGTACAGTATCCACTTCACAACAGTATGTTCACATCCTTTTCCACTTCACGATCTCGTCCACTCCGCGACCTTATCCACAACTACCGCGGTCGCTCAGGGCTGCGTCAGTTCCTCTTGCAGCGCATGTGCCCGGGAGATCACATAACTCTGGATGGCTCTAACGTCCTCCTTGGTCAATACGTCGGAAAAACTCACCATGCCAAGATCTCCAAGAATGCCTCCCAGCACAATATCTTCAAACACCAGATGTCTTTCAGCAACGGTATATCTTAGATCAGATATTACACCACCACCGCGTACTCCAGGTCCATGACACACACCGCAGTATCTGTGATACATCGAGTTGCCATGGGCAATGTCAGCGGCATCTGCGGTCAGCGGTAACGGATCAGGAAAGGGTGCATCCGTCTGCATGCGTGGCAGTTCTTCCTTGCCCCCCAATTTGAACGTCAGTATGCGGCCCTCGCTCTTGTGATTGAGTTTCTCGGCAGCGCCGCCGGCCGCCAGCGCGAACGCGCCTCCCCATCCGGCCATTACCGTGACGAACTGCTCGCCGTCTACCATGTAGGTGACCGGGGGAGCGATGATCCCCGTCTGAGCAGGCGCGGACCAAAGCTCCCCGCCGTCATCGGCCTGGTACGCGACCAGTCGACCATGAGATGTACCCTGAAACACAAGATTGCCTGCTGTTGACAGGATGCCGCCATTCCAGGATCCGGCATGCTGCACGCGCCAGGCCTCCTGCTGGTTCACCGGGTCCCAGGCCGATATATGCCCCCTCACCAGGCCATCGATGGTTGCGGCAAGCTGCCGATCTTCCGAAGGTGCATTCAGCTCCACGGCGATGTTCCACCGGCCCGCTTCGTACCGGAACGCCGGTTCGTTGCCATAGGCGAAGGGGATATCGAGGGCCGGGATATAGACGAGACCGGTGATGGGGCTATAGGACATAGGATGCCAGTTATGTCCCCCATAGGGGGAAGGCTTGTGCAGGGCGCTTTCAATTTCCTGCTGTGACATCTGCTTGAGGATGGCAACCTGCTCTTCGGGGCTGAGCAGAGAGAGCGGATTTTCAGCCTGATAACGGGCGTTGTCAGTCTCAACCGGACGACCGCTCTCCCTGTCTATATGGCTCGCCCAGGTAACGGGCACATACGGCTCAGCGGACAGGAACTCCCCGGTTGCTCTGTCCAGAACGTAGAAGAACCCATTTTTGGGAGCCTGCATGATGACTTTGCGCTCGCTGCCGCGGATGGTCAGCTCCGTCAGAATCATATGCTGCGTGGCGGTGTAATCCCAACTGTCCCCGGGTGTGGTCTGATAGTGCCAAACATACTCGCCGCTGTCCGCATTCAGGGCGACGATGGAGGACAGATAGAGATTGTCGCCGCCGCCTGGACTCCTGATGCTTCGGTTCCAGGGCGTGCCGTTGCCGACGCCAATGTAGAGCAGATTCAGATCGGGATCGTAGGCCATGGAATCCCACACCGTGCCGCCCCCGCCTATCACCCACCACTCGGCGCCGCTCCAGGTGTCGGCAGCCTTCGACATGGCGTTCGATTCGAGAGGTTGCTTAGGATCACCAGGCACCGTGTAGAAGCGCCAGCTCTGCGCGCCCGTGTCGGCATCATAGGCAGTCACGTAGCCACGTACGCCGTATTCCGCGCCACCGTTGCCGATGATCACCTTGCCGTTGACCACTCTCGGAGCACCGGTGATGGTGTAGGGGCGTGCCCTGTCGATCGTGTTTACGTCCCACTGCACCTCACCGGTAGCAGCATCGAGGGCAACTAAACGCCCATCCAGGGTGCCCACATAAGCTCTGCCCCGCCATAGCGCGACACCACGATTCACCACGTCACAACAGGCATTGGCGCCCCAAGCCTTGGGGACCTCTGGATCGTATTTCCAGATGAGTTGTCCGGTCTTTGCATTGTTGGCAAAGACCATGCTCCAGGACCCGGTGCTGTACATGATGCCATCCACGACGATGGGGGACGCTTCCAGCCCTCGCTTTGTTCCAGTATCGAAATACCAGGCGAGTCCCAATTCTGCTACGTTTTCATCGTTGATCTGGACAAGCGGGCTAAAGCGCTGCTCATCGTAGGTGCGGCCATGAGCAAGCCAGTTACCGGGTTCTTCGTCAGCCGCTATGATCCTCTCTCGGTTGACCGATGCAGTCACTCTTCTGATATGAGCGGCCATACGCTCCGCGCTGGTCTCCCCTTGCAGCCCCTCTGGCCCAGGAGTGGGTCCCAGCGCCCCCTTGAATACCACCAGTACCACACCAAAGAAAATCAGAATTCCCGCTATCAACCATACGACGACTTTTTGCATGGAGCTTGGTCTGCTTTTGCCGTAACCGTTTGGACTAACCCGGTCGTCGATGCTACTTGAGGAGAAAAGCTATGGCAACTGACGGAAGCAGATAGTTGACCTGATGAGAAGGACGAAGAGCAATCACTTGGGTTCGTTCGCCGGTGCCGTTCCGAGGCAGACGATCGGGGTGACATTTTCAAGTAGATTCACTATCCTTATGGCGTCATTCACTAAAGCAGGGCCACTCGGGTCAAACACCGATGGTTTGCGGAGGATAGATCAGTGAAAAGAAGGAGCATCTCTGTAGCAATCGCGATTGCATTTGTGTTCTGTGTGGATGGCTACGCTGCCGAAAAGGTAGGTTACATCAACGTGCAGAGAATCGTATCCAACTCCACCATGGGCAAGGAAGCCGCCGCCGAAATCACCCAAATGAGAGAGGCAGAAAACGAGAAGATCAGAGCCCTAAACGAAGAACTCAACGCCCTCAAGACGAGCTTTGCAGAAGCGAGACAGCAGCAGGATGCCAGCGAAACCGACCTCGTGGCTCAGCTTGAAACCATCCAACTCAAGGACAAACAGCTGCAAAGATATGTTGCCGATGCCAAGGAGTATCTGGCCAATATGGCCAGTGGCACGCAAGGAGGCGATCAACCGATGGTCATCGGCAGCGGCACCACCTCGGTAACGTCCGGAAATCCAACGTTGGTGAACGGTAGCGCGATGTTCACCTTCTCTGCCCCGGGTGCTGACAACACCGGCATCGTCAATATTGAGGCCGATCTGACAGCGGCCAATATAGGTAGGCTGTTGTCTGACTGGGATGGTGACGGCAACTTCGACAACCACCCGGTGGGTCGAGCCTCCTTCGGAATCATCTCTCGTCCCAAGGAACTCATCTACTCGCGTGAACCGTGGTAATAGCAGTGTCCGTAATCACGCGTCGAGCTTGTTTCTCGGCACCAGATTGCAGCTCTGGCTATCAGCGTCATAGACTATGATCACCTCTCCTCGAGCGATCTGCGCTCTAATCTGCCGAGCCTTCTCCTCCAACAGGGCCTCCCGCTGACCATAGTCGGTCCCCTCCCGCGTGATGAACTCCTCAATAATCCCGTTGAGAGCCTCGGTAGAAAGCTGATCGTGTGGGATTCGCATCAGTACCTCGACTATTCGCCGCCAACCCCTTTCGAACCAATATCCCTGAAATCAAAGGCGGCAGTATCCAACAGGTGCGAGGGCACCAGATCGGTGAGACTCCTAAACATGGTTTCTATTCGACCGGGATACTCGTTGTCCCACTTCGTCAGCATCTCCTTGATCACCTGACGCTGCAGGTTCTCCTGCGACCCGCACAGGTTGCATGGGATGATGGGAAACTCCTTCAGGTCTGCATAACGGGCGATATCTTTCTCCCTGCAGTATGCCAGAGGGCGAATCACAACATTCGCGCCATCGTCACTGAGCAGCTTGGCAGGCATCGCTTTCAACTTGCCACCGTAAAACATGTTCAGAAACAGCGTCTCGACGATATCATCACGATGGTGCCCCAGTGCAATCTTGTCGTACCCTTCGCTGCGCGCGAACGTGTACAGGATGCCGCGGCGAAATCGTGAACACCAACCACAGTAGGTCTTCCCCTCCGGTACGATCTCCCGCACCAGGCTGTAGGTATCCTCAGTGATGATCCTATAGGGAACACCGATCGAGTCGAAGTATTCCGGCAGGACCTCCGCCGGAAACCCAGGTTGCCGCTGATCGAGATTCACAGCCAGGATCTCGAATTGCACAGGCGCGTGCTTCTGTAGATTGCGCAGAATATCCAACAGCGTGTATGAGTCCTTACCCCCGGACACACAGACCATCACGCGATCACCATCTCCAATCATGTTGAAATCGTGAATGGCCCGACCGGTCTCCCGCCGCAGACGTTGCTGCAGTTTCTTCTGATCTGCTCTATCCCGCTTCGGATGACCCGCCATCGTTACAACCCCAACCGCTCCGTTGGGGCATTCTACAACGATCCATAGCCGACTGGCTTGACACTTTTAGCTTCCAATCCGGCCGAGCATACGTACTGTTCGAATTCGCTCTTGGGCAGAGGGGGGCAAAAGTAGAACCCCTGAATTGCATCGCATCCCATGGAACGCAGATACTTGAGCTGTTTCACCGTTTCCACCCCTTCGGCGATCACCTGCACCCCCAAGGTGCGACCCATGGAGATGATTGTTGCCACCAGACTCAGGTCACTGGTACTGGTTTCAATATCATCCACAAAGCTGCGGTCGATCTTCAGATAGTCGATGGGGAATCTTCGTAGAAAACTGAGGGATGAATATCCGGTACCGTAATCATCGAGGGTGATATTCACGCCCCGCTCTCTGACTTCGATGAAAAACCGGTTCACCGATTCCTGAATTTCCATCAGCGAATTCTGGGTGATCTCGAGGGCGATGATGTCCGGCGGGATTCCGTCCAGCAGATCCCGGAGTGGCGGCAGCAGATCGTCCTGATGTAACTGCCGAGGAGACAGATTAACCGATATGCTGATGGGCGGTGACATCGTCTCACGCCACTGCAGCGCCTGCCGAATGGCCTCTTCCAGTACCCAATGACCCAGCTTCACGATAAAGCCGGTGCCTTCGGATATGGTGATGAACTCAGATGGGTTTACGAGCCCCCACTTTGGATGGTTCCATCGCAACAGGGCCTCCGCCTGAATTACCCTCTCCTCTCTGAGGTCAATCACCGGTTGGTAATAGAGTTCGAACTGCCCCTGCTCCAATCCGTGTTTCAGTTCGATCGCTATCTCCGCCCGTTTTGCCGCCACGATATTCATCTGGGATTCAAAGAAGTGATAGCCGTTGCGTCCCTCCTCCTTAGTTTTATACATGGCTGCATCTGCATTCTTGATCAGGGTCTGCGCATCCCTGCCATCGGTTGGATATACGGTGATGCCCATGCTGGCTGAAACAAATGCCTCCTTGCCATCCAGTGAGAACTTTCGATCCAATACCGTGACGATGTTGCCCGCAATCCGTTCGATATCCGCTCCCCCGCAATTGGGCAGAATCACGGTGAATTCATCGCCGCCGATTCGCGCGACCGTGTCGGACTGCCGTACGCAGTGAGAAATCCGTTGCGCAGCCTCGATCAACAGTTGGTCTCCCGCCGTGTGCCCCAGGGTATCGTTGACCAGTTTGAACTTATCCAAATCGATGAACATCAGTGCGACCGTCTGTTCCTCACGCTGTGCCCTCATTAAGGATGACGACAGCCGATCCTGGAAGAGGATGCGGTTCGGCAGTTTGGTCAGTACATCGTGATTGACCTGCCAGGAAAGCACCCGCTCAGCGGCACGTCTTTCGGAAACATCAGCGGACACGGTGATGTAGTTGACCAGCCTGTCGTCAGCATCGGTAATCGCTCTGATGGCCACCTTTTCGACATAAACCTCTCCCGACTTGCGTCGATTCCACACCTCTCCCATCCAGCATCCTTTATCTCGACACTGCTGGAAGATCTCGTCCAGGAAGCCCTGATCGTGACGCCCGGAGCTGTAGAAATTCGGCGATTTCCCTAGGGTCTCCGCTTCGCTGTAGCCGGTCATCTGAACGAATGCGGGATTGACCGAGGTGATGAGGCCCTTGGCATCCATGACGACTACCGCTTCGCGCATGGTGTCCAGAATGACCTCTTCCAGAATCGTTGCAGCTACACCACCAAGTCGCCCTTCCTCCTCGGTCTCGGCCAGGGGGAACTGACCCATGGGTTGGGGTCTAATATCTACTTGTGCGTCACCCAACAGCAAGCGACCCATGGAGCTTGATCTGATGTGGGAACGGTATCGCCAAGCTAGTCGTCCCGGCAGAAAAACCGCTATCATTAGGGCAGCAATTGAGGCAGCTATCGACAGCCCGTCGGCAAGCATAAAGGTGTCCATACATCCTGCAGGAGTCCGGTCGAAAATCGACTTCTCCCTACTATAAATCTAGAGGATTCACCATGATCGTCAATCAGCAATCGTGGATCTGCAGCCGCTTGACAGCCATCTGCCTTTGCTTTCTGCCATTTTCGACCGCCTGTGCTGCTGATGCCGTCATCAGTCATGCAGTAGTGCTTCAGTACCACCATGTGGACAGTTCTACTCCTGCAGTCACCAGCATCACCGAAACGCAATTCAAGCGACAGATGGACCATCTGAAAGCAGAAAACTACCGGGTCTTGCCACTGGGCGAACTGGTGTCGCATCTGCAAAAGGGTGAAGCCATCCCGGACCGGGCTGTGTCCCTTACCTTCGATGACGCGTATGAAAGTATCCAAAGGGCAGCGCTGCCGATCCTCAAGGAGTTGGCATTTCCATTTACCGTATTTGTGTCCACGCAGATGGTGGATTCCGGGCACAAGAACTATCTCTCGTGGACGCAGCTTAGGGAGTTACAGGCTGCCGGTGGCACCATCGCCAACCACACACAATCCCATACACACCTCTTGCGCAGACGACCAGGGGAAACGACTAACCTGTGGCGGAACAGGATTCGAGACGAGATTCTCGCTGCAGAAGGTCGAATCAAGAGCGAGACCGGCACCGCGACCAAGCTGTTTGCGTACCCCTATGGTGAATTCAATGACGAGCTCAAGCGACTGGTGGGTGAATTGGGCTACACCGGATTCGGACAGCATTCCGGTCCGGTGGGTCCACTATCAGATCAACTCGCACTGCCCCGTTTTCCCATTGCCGGGATCTACAGTGACATGGCCGGTTTTGCAGGCAAGATCAAGACTCTGCCGCTCCCGGTGCTACGGCAATCATCGGCTCACGACTCGCTGCTGCCCCAGCAGCTTACGACGCCCACTTTGACCATCGAACTCGCCGCAGGTGACTACCGCACGTCACAGCTGGCCTGCTATGCCAGCGGACAGGGTCGAATAAAGGTGGATTGGTTGACCGAGTCGACGCTCACGGCTACAGCCGGCGAGCCCCTTCCGGTGGGGCGATCCCGCTATAACTGTACCATGCCAAACAGGCAGGGCGATCGCTACTACTGGTATTCACAGCCGTGGATCCGCAAGAAGCCAGACGGCAGTTGGTATAGCGAATAGACCCGGTGTGGGTATTATGCTCCGGTGGCAACCAGCGCACTGTCGAGCTGCGGATCTTCCTGAAAACAGCGTGAAATGCTCAAGTGGTCCGCGGTTTGCCCTGTATGATCCAGAGATTCCAGGCGATTGAAGCGAATCACGCTACGCACGGCTTCAACATACACTTCACCTATAGCGGAATACTCCAGCAGCCCGGCTGCAAGCATGGCTCCGCTGAGCAGTTCTCCCTGGACGCGCTGACAGCTGCGCAGGTCGCGCAGCGGCTGATAGGCCAGATGGGTGTTGATATTCATGAAATAGCCATGCACAGAATCTTGCACGGAGTCAAATTTGCGCACTTCATGGTTGGCTGTGGCGGCCCTCTCCAGTGGCACTATTCCACACCCAGCGGTCATGCACCATTGGCCGAACAGGTTGTTTCCATCCTGAGCGAATCTGGATGTCCCCCACGCTGACTCAATGGCCGCCTGAGCAAGTACCAGAGACGGTGGCAGTCGATCTACGCGCGTGAGCAATTCCTCTATCCTGGCCTCGTCAGACAGAGATGCGTGGATCCTGTATTGCCCACCGAGCGAACGGAGCCATTCGTGCTCCTCGCTGGATAACACCGATTTCAGCCGCAAGCGGGACAGTTCTTCTCTAAACCGACCGATCGCTTCGTTCTCCAGTTCTATGGAGGGAAGCACGAACTCGATGAACGATTGCTTTCTGGTGGCCAGGTCGGGCGGGGGTTCAGTGGGCCTGGAATCGAGGGGTTTTTTGGCAGCAACTTCGGATGGTTCCAAAGTTTTCTGTGGAGTGTATACCTCGATTCCAGTCCCTCTAAAATCGATTTTGACCGCAGTACCGATGGTGAGTACTGCCACTAACAGGATCAGCTTTTGGTGGAATTCAAGTCTCATCACAAACTTACCTTCTGAATATGCGTAGATTTCTCTCCCTGCATTCCTCCTCAATGAGCCTGGGTTGTTATGCTCCTGCGCTATCCAGTGCCATATTAGAACCAATAAAATGGAGATAAACAAGTAGATAATTGAAAAAAAGTGGAGAATCGTTCACTATTCAGCTTCCATTCAGGAAACTTGGGCTAGAATCGCGACTAGCCTTTCCGTCCGGCGTTGCTCCCGGCCGGGTAGGTCCGACCGAATCAACCCAGTTAAAAGTCCTGCCGAGGATTGGTCTTGGGGAGGGCGGATCCGGCTCTGATGCGAGCACAGTTGTCGGGGTCGGATCCGCTGCTTTTCCCCTGGCGGGGCAGCATTGCTCAAGCCAATTCGCGCAGAATGGCAACCGGTGCGGTATTCACAACCTTGCGGGTAGCGCCGGTCCCAACAAACCCGATTAGAAACATGCCGATGATGGGGCCAATCAGCCACAGCCACGGATGCACCGTATATTCCAACTCAAAGATCTCCGTCTCGAGCCCGAACACGGTAATTTCGGTACCAAAGGTCGCCAGCAATCCTGCAAAGAGACCCAATACCGAAAACTCGATGAGCAGACTACCCATGACGAGCTTCTGGCTGGCTCCCAGCGTTCTAAGAATCGCGTGTTGATGGAATCTTTCATCCATGCTGGCTTGGATACTCGCCAGAAGTACCAGCGTACCCGAAACCAGTATCAGTGCGAGCACCAATTCGATCGCTAGGCTGACCTGTGCAATGATCGCCTGAATCTGCTCGATAATCGCATCGACTTCGAGCACGGTGATGGTCGGGTATGCGTGCAGCAACCGATTGAGGAACATCTTCTGCTCTTTTTCCAGGAAGAAACTGGTCATGGACGTCGTTGGAAAATCATCCAGGGCGTGGGGTGAGAAGATAATATAGAAGTTGGGCCGCATATTGTCCCAACTGACGCTGCGAATGCTGCTGACCGTGGCCTGCATCTCCTGCTCACGGATACGGAAGGTGAGTACGTCACCCACCACCAGGCTGTTTGTTTCGGCCAGATCCTTTTCCAGGGACACGAGGGCCTCTCCCCGATAGTCTTCCGGCCACCACTCTCCGGCGATTATGCGATTGTCGTCGGGCATCGTGGCAGCCCAGGTGAGATTTCGTCTGGACCCGCTTCTCGGTGCGCGCTGCTCTCTGTATTCCCGCCTAAGCGCCCTGTCTCTGTCACGTGCATTTTCGCCATTCACCGCGATGATGCGGCCGTTGACCATCGGATAAAGCGGCTGTGAATCGATGTTGTTGTCGCGCAACATCTTATCCATGGGTTCAGCGTCCTCGGGGGAGATATTGATGACAAAGTGGTTCGGTGCCCCCACCGGCAGTTGTGCCTGCCACTCTTCGATCAGCGCGGTCCTGACGAGAATCAGAATCAATATCAGCATGATGGCCAGGCCGAATACCAGGATCTGGAGTGTATTCTCCTGCCCTCTTCGCTGCATGCCGGCCAGGGCCAGTCGCCAGGAACTGCCCGCCTGCATGCCGAGAACCCGACCGGACCGCAACAGCAGATAGGCCATGGCTGCCAACACCACGATTGCCGCAGCACTGCCGCCAAGTATCAGCAAAGTGAGCTTGAGATTGCCGCTATACCACCACATCAAAGCGAATGAACCCGCCAATCCGAACAGATAGGCTGCCTTGGCGCTAACCGATTGGCTATCCAGATCCCTGCGCAGCACGCGGATTGGAGCGATCGCTCGCAATCTCAATATGGGAGGCAGAGCGAACGAGAGCAGGCAGACAAATCCGGTCATGGCACCTATTCCGATGGGGCGCAGTCCCGGTGAAGGCAATTCAATGGGAATGAAGGGCTCAAGAAAATACGCCACCGCCAACTGCGACAACCAACCTATGGTGCTGCCGATCACTGTAGCGAGCGCCCCCAAGATGATGAATATAGTAGCGTATAGCTGATCGATCCGAACAGGCGTGGCTCCGAGGGTCTTCAGGATGGCCACATGATCGAAGTGTCTGATCGAGTACCTCTGTGCGGACAGCGCGATTGCCACCCCCGCAAGAATGACTCCCAGCATGCCGCCCAACAGCAGGAAGCTCTCGGCGCGCTCGAGCGCATTGCCTATTCCCCTGGTGCTCTCCCTGACGCCCATGAGGCGGTAATCGCTCCCCAGTTTGGGCTTGACCCAGTCGTCCAGTTCCTTGAGTGTGTCCTGTTCCCCGGCAAACAGGTAGCGATAGGTGATGCGACTTCCCAGTTGCACAACCTGGGTCTGGGGTACGTCCGCCAAATTCATCATCACCCTTGGACCGACGGCGTTGAATCCGCCGCCACGATCAGGCTCCTTGATCAGCGCCTTGGACACCCTGAAACTGGCAGCGCCAACGTCGAGCAGATCACCCACGCTGATACCGAGCGCCGGCAGCAGGCGGGATTCCAGCCATATCTCGCCGCTCCTCGGTCCGCGCGCGATGACCTCGCCCGCAACAAAGGGCATATCGGCGACGCGTAGGGTGCCACGCAATGGGTATTCGTTGCTGACCGCCTTTACCGAAGATAACTGCGCCCTGTCGGCGGCAAACACCATGGATAGAAAGCTGAGGGAGCTGCCTGTCTCCAGTCCCAGCCGCTCTGCCTCGGCCAGCCACTCATCGGGCGCCGGTTTGGAGCTGCTGATGACACGATCAGCGGCCAGAAACGTCGCCGATTCGGAAATCAGTGCCTGCTGCAGCCGATCGATAAACAGGGTAATCGTGGTTACCGTGCCGATCGCGATCACCAGCGATGCCAGCAGCAGCGTGAGTTCGCCGCCGCGCCAGTCTCGCCACAGCAACCTGATGGCCAGCGCAAAATTCATTCCCTGCTTACCCATTACTCAGCCCGCAACCTGGCTGATGTCAGGATCGATCAACAGGCCGGCTTCCAGATGCAGCGCACGGTCGCAGCGCCCCGCAACCCTGGTATCGTGGGTAACCAGCGCCAACGTGGTACCGAACTCCTGGTTCAAGTCAAACAGCAGGTCGATGATGTGAGCGCCGGTTTTGGTGTCAAGATTGCCGGTTGGTTCATCTGCAAACAGAATCTGGGCTGATGAAGCAAAGGCTCTGGCGATAGCGACCCGCTGCTGCTCGCCTCCCGAGAGTTGCTTGGGGTAGTGGTGTGATCGATGCTCCAGCCCAACCCTTACCAGGAAGGACCTGGCATGCTGTTCCGCTTCCCGGTCGCCCCTTAACTCCGCCGGCAGCATGACGTTTTCTACGGCCGTCAGACTACTCAACAACTGAAAGGACTGAAAGACAAAGCCAACGGAATCTCCCCGCACCTTGGCCCGCTCCTCTTCATCCAGGGCGGTCAGTTCATGACCGTTCAGATGGACGGAGCCTTGGCTGGGGGTATCCAATCCGGCCAGCAGCCCGAGAAGGGTCGACTTGCCGGAACCTGATTCTCCGACGATAGCGACCGATTCCGATGCCTTGATTTCCAGATCAATCCCTTTCAATATGGTAAGTTGACCCTCTGAGGTCCTGACTGTTTTGCCCAAACTCTCAGCTCTGATCATGATTTCACGAGACGGCTTACTCATGCTACGTTTGACTCTACTCCTCTGTTGTTCTCTGCTGGCTCTACCCAGTCACGCTCTGGAGAAATCAATTCTGATCGTGGGAGACAGTATAAGCGCTGGCTACGGGATGGAACAGGAACAAGGTTGGGTATATCTACTAAACCAACGTCTCTCCGAAAAAAACATCCAATACAACGTCATCAATCTCAGTATCAGCGGTGAAACCACCGGGGGTGGCTTGCTCAGGTTACCTCAGGCCATTCAGCGTCATCAACCGAAAATCGTCATCATCGAACTGGGTGGCAACGACGGGTTGAGGGGATATCCAATCGATAAAATCAGACAAAATCTCCATCAGATGGTCTCCATCAGCAAAAGTACAGGCGCGGACGTTCTCCTCGTGGGCATGATGTTGCCCCCAAACTATGGCCGGCGCTATAGCGAATCGTTCCAACGGACCTTTATCGAGGTGGCCGAAGAACTGAAGGTAGCGGTGCTACCGTTTCTGCTCGAAGGCGTAGCCACACACGAAGACCTGATGCAACGAGACGGCATACATCCAAACCCCAGCGCACAAAAACTGCTGCTGGACAATATCTGGCCCGTCATAGACCGGTTACTCGCTGCCAGCGACTAGCCACTAACGCCTAGTGTGCTGCCTAGTGCCTGACCTGTGATTTGCTCCCGCCGCGGCACGGCGGTGACATGGGAGCATCACCGTGTTTAGCGCGCCACTCCTCTTCCGTATAGGCATGCAGTGCCAGCGCATGGATTTCGTCAGCCAACAGGTCAGCCAGTAGCGCATTGATTCTACGATGGCGAGCAATCAGCTTCTCATCCCTGAATTCACCGGAAACCACCACCACCCGGAAGTGGGATTCCGATCCCACCGGGACGTTGTGTTTGTTGCTTTCGTTCACTACGTCGAGATGCTGACAGTCGATGTCTGCCGCAATCCTAGTTTCAACTGCTTCCTGAATGCTCATGTCTCGGCCCCTAGCGTCACCACTTGTGATTATATAGACCCTAATCTTCCAGGTTTAGTTACCAGTTACCAGTTACCAGTTACCAGTTACCAGTTACCTGATCCAACGGGAAGGAGACGTGATCCCCAAGGGAGAGCACATTGTCCTCAAGTTGAGGCTCTACGCCCCAATACATGGCCAGCACCTGAATGGCAAACGGCCATCCGTCCTTGTTGTTGGTGACCTGTTTGTGCACGGTCAGCCGCGCCACGTTGTCGACGATCGCGCTGGTGGGCTCGATGTTTACGTAGCCACTGACGCTGACCTCTCGCAACTCCTCCGTGGGGTAGACCAGCTTCAGGAAACGCTGCCCGTCGAAATCCGCTCGGGACGCGAGCAAGACGTTGCCGGCTTCCGCAAACATCGCTGCCGTGGGCTCGTCCTCATCATAGGAACTTCGGTACTCCATCAAGCTGTCCTGCGCGACCACCTTGGCGCCCACTGAACTCAGTATTTGCGCGATCTTGCCCAAGTCCGTTCTGCGAAATGGATAGCTGCCATACTCTTCATAGAGTTCCTCATCCAGACTCACCAGAACGATTTCATCAGAAAACTGAGTGACCTCGGGGTCACCAAGACTCATCCTGAATATGTGCCGATAGGAGAGGGTCTGATCTTCAAGTAACGTGAAAGCCTCTCGGTACTCCGCCGGGATGGCGATCAGGAAGAAGAGCAACGCGAGAAATACATCCCATCGCTTGAGCGGATTTTTCATCTGCATGTGATTCTTTGCTTTCCAGGGTTGATGGTTCCAGTCGCTGTCAGCAGATTGTTGGCAGCAATTAGCTCAATGATTTTGCGCCATCCTGTTGTGGATGTCTAATCTGATACCGAATAATTTCATTCATTTCAGGTAATTAGGCAGGAAACCTCGTAACTACTGTAATTTCCAGCCCATCCAATCCCTGTCCTGCCCGTTGCCTGGTGGGACGGATGCTGAGGCCCGGACTGAGTTGCCTGTTTAGCCTGCATACCCACATAATAGAATAGCAAGAAACCGGTTCCTGGCGACCGTAGCGACTCGTAGCGATTCGTAACGATTCGTAGCGATTCGTAGCCAGGAGCTGCCGGCTCGCGGCCAGTCGCACAGGAAGGCTATCATCAGCACTAAAGTTGGCATTATCGTCAATCCCATGTCCGGCAGAGATGTAAGGAGACTGGCTGCACGTGCGGGCACCAGCACGCACGAACAGAAACGCAACCAGATCACGCGTATTGTTCTGGGCGCCTGCAACAGTGGCGCTGACGAGGTATACCTGGTGAGGGAGCCCTATCGTATCGCCACCGGTGCGGTCGAACACCTTGCCCAGGGTCACGTCAACCTACTGGATATCGATCTGAGCCACACCTCTGCCGATACGATGCGTTCGGCGGAGTTGATGCGTGAGCAAGGCTGCACCACGCTGGTGGTGTTGGGGGGTGACGGCACTAATCGAGACGTGGCCAGAAGCTGGCCGGATGCCGCCATCATTCCCATTTCCACCGGAACCAACAATGTATTTCCGGTCATGATAGAGGCCGCCGCGGCAGGCTCTGCTGCAGGACTGATCGCATCGGGTCGAATCGACCTGCACGAGGTCGCCAGGCAATGCAAGCTGATAACCGTGCGCACCGAAGATGGCGTGGCTGATCTGGCCCTGGTAGATGCGGCCCTGCTGGTCGACGATTTCATCGGCAGCCTGCTACCTTTCGATACCACCCGCATACGACAACTCGTG
>CEPV01047200.1_pt1 | contig 35809 bp, 44 predicted proteins | sample 530451 | NCBI WGS metagenome assembly CEPV01 (sample SAMEA2620097, study PRJEB7988) | marine metagenome | isolation source: saline water (ENVO:00002010), including
TTCAGCACTGACAAGTCAGCACTAAATACGCGGGCCAATTCGCTTTAAGTTTTTTCCAACTTCCTCTTACCTGATCCCATTGTTCTTCGTACATTGCCTCGCACTGTTCTTGAATTAGTTTGTGTATTTTGCCCTCTCGCAGGAAGATTTTTCATATGGCGTGTCCCTCTATATGTCTGAATGTCTTTGAGCCGTTTGATATTTCCAGCAATTTCCCGCTTTAACTCACCTTCAGTTTTATGCTCCTCAAGAAGTTTACGTATATTATTTTCATCTTCAGTAGATAAATCACCCGGCTTTGTAATCGGATTAATGTGGGCTTTACTTAAAATTGAGCGCGCTTGTGAACGCCCAATCCCATAAATTGCCGTAAGCCCAAACTCAAGCTGTTTTTTTTCTGGAATTGTAATGCCGCTGATTCTCATAGGATAATACCAATATACGAATTTTACTAATGATACGAATAAATACTAATGTGAAATGTAATGATTCGTAGTCATTCGTATCATTCGTACCATTAGTATATTTGTATTGTTCTTAACCTTGTCGCTGTTTATGCTTAGGATTAACACAAATAACATAAAGGCGGCCCGAACGTCGGACCATCTTGCAGTTTGAACAAATTTTTTTTACTGACGCACGAACCTTCATAGGATAATACCAATATACGAATTTTACCAATAATACGAATAATACTAATGCGGCATATTCGTATCCATTGGTATCATTCGTACAATTAGTATATTTGTATTATTCTTAAAATCTTCTAGTGATTCTCCCCTTACCACCATACGAATCAGTCTCTATTTCTACCTTATCGCCAACTAACACCTTGATTCTATACTTCCGCATTTTCCCTGACAAATACGCGAGCATCTCTTCCCCGCTTTTAAGTTCAACACGGAACAAGGTATTAGGAAGCGCTTCAAAAACAACACCTAACACTTTGTTTTGTTTCTGTTCTTTCATCGTTTAAGTGGTGAGTATGATAACAAAGAGCGCACGGCTTGTCAACAAGCCCCTTGTTATTCTTCAATAACCGTCTCAATTTTGATTTTGTCTAGGACGTCAGGAAATGAACGCCTCCAAAACGGGCGTAGTATTACTTCTGCCTTTTGAATACTTGAGTAGTTAGCAAGTACTTCTTTAAATTCATCTTTTGATTTAGCAAGAGTATCCTGTTTAAGTTTTACCTCGTCAAATTGCCAAACAAGATGGGGATTCCCCTGCATTACAAAAGATAGCATAGTATTTTCTGTTGGCGAGAACAATTCTTTATTTGACACAGCAAACTCTAACACATCAAGATTTTGTACAGTAATGTTATCGTCCGACCGCACATTTGAAATAAGAATGTTCGCTAAAAATTGCGAGAGAGTGTTTTTATTGAAAATAATACTGTGTAATGTTCCAGAAACCACAACATCAACTTCGTCTTTATTAACATCTGTCTGAATCGCTTGCGCGCCGTCACCATCAAGCGAGAAAAATATAGCATCATCATAGAGTACAAAACTATCAGGTTTCTGTGAACTTGCTTTCTGAATTAATTTCCCGCGCAGTGCACTAGCAAGATCTTGTTCTGCTGATTCAAGTTGTTTATCCGAAACAGTCTTCACAACACCGGAAAATCCTCCTATCATCGGCGTCTTTGATCGCGCGTAAAAACTATCAAAACGTGGCGATCCCTTAAACCCTGGGATTGTAAAGTCTGTTAGACCAACATTATATTCTTCGCCAGACCCATCTGCATACACAGTTACCTCAATAGAACCAGGAGTTTTCTCGCCGCCAGTGGTTTTCTGACCAGGCACAACAACAGAATCACGGATGCGGTAAATGAGACCTTCAGGTGTTTCAAAACGTGTACGTTTTACAAGTTTCTGACTTTTTGAATTAAAATTATTGTAAACGATAATTTTACCAGATGACTTTTGATCAACCCGCTCAACTTGAGTTGCCGGAATTGTCTTTTTTTCCTCCCCTGCCAATGTCATAATCTCAAATACTAGACCGCCTGTCGTAGCAGTACCCCTTTGAGCGGAAAGCTGTGTATTAATTGTCGCAATCTGTTGTTTCGGCGTAACTTTTATTGTTGCTTTTTCAAAAAGCGAAAAAATGGAAAATAGAACAACTAAAATGGCAACCGCGGCAATACCCCAAATAATAAATGTGGAGTTTCCATCTGACTCATTTTGTACAGGACGCAGTGGCTGGTTTCTTCCCCTAAAGAACCCACTACGCTCTACTCGGCTGGCACCGCCCAGAGGCTCTGCCCGGCGGGCGCTTTCTTTAGGCGTTGTGTCACCACTCCGCGTCGTCTCTTTTGAACGACTTCTGGGAGAAATAACGTCTTGTAGTATTCGTTTAGGCATGCTGCAAATTAAAAAAGTAAATATCAAAACGTAAAACGACAACGTAAAATTTAAAATTAGGCAATTCTAGAACTAATATATTTTGAATTTTTATTTGTCGTTTTGATTTTTAATTTTTACACCTTACATTTTCATCATATCACAAAAAGTGTTTTATTTAAAAACAGTGATTCCACAATAAGGAAAGGATCTTTGTCTACCCATCTTACAGATTGGCAATATGGCGCAAGTGTTTTTGTGTCAAGTAAAATCACATCAAACGGCTCTCCTGTTGTAGAAAGATCATACAATTTATCTGAAGTAATTACTTCTTTAAACCATGCGTCAAGTGGTGCATCAACAACAAGAAAAATATCATTGGGAAATAAAATTTGCGAAGCAAGCTCTTGGAGTTCTTTTGCAAACAACTGTAGCCACATGTCTTGTGCGGATTGTAATGCGCTTTTTATATACGCCGCTTCATCAGTCCCGATCTTATTCTGGTAATAAAGATTAAGCAGTGATTCTGCTTCATTGAAAGAAATGTGTTTAGAAGAGAGATTACGCAAAATTGTATTTCTGCCAACCGGGAATGACGCAGTCTCAAGTATACGACCTTCTTTTATAATAGAAAGATCTGTCACTTCACCACTTATGTCTATAAGTAGAAAATTTTCTTTGTCGTGCCAAATATCGCGCACTGTGTTGAAAAATGAAAACGTGAAAGAAGAAAGACGACTTTCCGTTCCAGAAAATTCTCTGTCGCCAACATCTCCTATTGAGCGTATCAATGTTTGAGGCGCAGAACTCACAAACAATGTCATATCAAGCTCACGCGCGGTTTTCCCGAGCGGATCTGCAACATGATACCGATTTAATTTAATATCTAAAATATCCCCCTCAATAATAGTGTGCTTCTCGTGTAAGTTATCTTGTTTCGTTTCGCCATCTCTCTCTGAAAAAGAAACGGTGCCACTTCCTCCGTGTAACTTTTTAAAATCATCCATCTCATGCGAGACAAGTTCTCGCACAAGATCTCTGTCAACGCGAAATGACTCTTCTTCTTGGCGATAAATATCACGAACTTGGGACACATGCCATGGGCTTGCAAGAAAATAAGATACCAGTGCCGGCTTGATACTTCCAAACAGAGTAAACCGCGCATGCGAAAATCCTTCTTTTTGAATATCATGCGCTACTAATTCAAGTGTTTTGAGCATTGAGGCAGTGAGCCGCTCCGCCTCTATTTTTTTCAAAAATGGGATCTCCCGTCGCGTCGTATAAAAAATCTTCGGCAACGTATCCGGCGCGAATCCAACAAGAGCGGCGCCTACAGACGCACTGCCAATATCAAAAATGACAGCAAGTTTTCCTTTTACCTTTGAACGCTGAAAAAAGAATGGCTTCATCCCGCTACGAAGCAGGTTACGGTCTCTACATACCGACCCTGCGTAATTAAGCTTTTAAATTTCATTGAAATTAACATGTATTGTATATGCCTCCGTAGTGACCGTGGCTTCGTGCGAGATTCATTGAGATTATTATACCACGAGTTGTACGTGGAAACAGGGTACATTCTCCACATCTGCGCAGAAATTTGACAGATTATACATCTTATATTATACTTTATTTTAGACTACTGAGATTCAACTCAAAAAGAGTGTGACGAAAAGGAGGATAAATACATGAAAAAGCTTAATCACGAGCTTCGTATTAGCGGCACAGGTCTTTGGCGGCACAAAAAAGTTGATGCGCCGATCAATGTTCTCATTCACGTCAAAGACGGGACACATCGTCGACAATTGCAATTACATAATGGTCATTTGCAACCGTGTGCAATTGCAAATATTTCTTATGATAATCCGAATTTCACCATGCATGATTCGGATATGGGTGCAATGGGTGCATCGCTTGATTTCTTCATCCCCGATGGTCCTTCTGTGGACAAAAATTCGCTAACAGAAGTTCATCGAACAGATGTAGTAAGGCGCCCACACGGTAGCCACTTTGAACATTTTTCTCATCATATTGCGAATATAATGAGAAATCCTCCCGTTGAGGCAACCAAAGCAAAGTTTATTCTTTATCTTTACTCAAAACGTTTTTTTCAGCCGAGAAAATTTTGGTTCCCATATAAAATGGAGCGACACTTCTTTGTTTTCTACTGCTAGAATTACCAAGAGCATTGGGTTCCTACCCAATGCTCTTTTTCTTTTGCAACATCTGTATGTTTACAAGTTCAACCTGTAAACATACATCTCATTCAACAATTCCATGGAATTGTTGAATGAGAAAATATTACAAATCCCGCAAAGCCCAGCTTTGCGGGATTTAGTTTAGTTGACACGCAATAGTTAGTCGTGATAAATTATATGTAGTGACAGTGCCCCCCAGACCAACACCACATCATGTGGTAACTACTATATCTAGATTATAGTAGTGGTCCTTCTGGGGGGCCTTTTATTTTTCCATTAATGTTCAATCTTGACGACTATTTGATACTAATTTGAACGGCTCAACGGGTTGAGCCGTTCAGAGATTCATCAGATTTAGTCTCCACAAATGCCTCAATAATGGAATCAATTTCTCCGGCGAAAATTTTTTCTACATTGTGCCAGCTTTTTTTGACACGGTGGTCAGTAATACGATCTTGCAAAATATTATAGGTACGGATTTTTTCAGAACGGTCGGCTGTACCGATTTGCTCCCTTCGCTCCGCTGAAAGCGATTGCGCTTCTTTCTCTTCTTTTTCTTGTTCTAATTTCGCCGCAAGAATTGAGAGAGCTTGTTCTCTGTTCTTCAACTGGCTACGGCCACTTGTTGAGCGAACCACTAAACCGGTCGGTTTATGTAAAATACGCACTGCGGTTTCAACTTTGTTAACATTCTGCCCGCCTGGACCACCAGCGCGGGAAAATGTAACTTCAATATCTGCCGGATTAATTTCAATATGTGTTTCAGCTCTAATCGGCAACACAGCAACAGACGCTGTTGACGTATGAATGCGACCGGATTTTTCAGTTGCGGGTATCCGCTGGATACGATGTACACCAGTTTCATGCCGCAATTTCTTGTACACATCTTTCCCTTTAATTTCAAACGACGCTTCTTTAAGACCTCCTAGTTCGCTTTGTGATTCATCAACTCGTTTAAAAGACCATTTTTGCCTTTCCGTATATCGTTCGTACATTTCTGCAAGTCGCGCGGCGAATAGCGCCGCTTCCTCACCTCCCGCGCCAGCGCGCACTTCAAGAATTACTTCACGAGGAAAAATCTCCTCTTCTTTTGAGGCGTCCAGAATCGCTTCCATTTGCTTGAAGATAACTTCTTTTTGTTCTTCGTTTTTACTTTTTTCTTCTTCCACCATATGCTTCATTGTGGGGTCAGTTTTTACAAGCTGTTCCAATTCATCCGTTTCTTTCAGAAGTCGCTGATATTCTTGAGCTAAGTAAGCAGTTTTTTGATTTTTTAAATACTTTTCTAAATCCATGTTTTAGTTTATCGTATACAAAAAACGACGAAAATGAAAGAAAAAACTGCATTACGCAGTTTCTCCTTTCTTTTTTGTCTTTACACTTTTCTGTTTTGGTTGTGTCGTGACTTTTGCCCTCTTGTCCGCCATAGCTTTAGCGACGGCGGATCGAGTTTTAAATCTCTCAACGCGACCGGCAGTGTCAATAATTTTCTCCTCTCCAGTGTAGAGAGGGTGACACATGCTGCAAATTTCAACTTCAATCTTTTCTTGTATAGAGCCAACCTCAAAAGACGCCCCGCATACGCAGGTTACTTTTGATTTTGAGTAATATGGGGGATGGATATCTTTTTTCATAGCTAGATAGTAGAGAGTAGTGGGTAGAAAGTCGAAAATCACTAATTTAAGAACTACAATCTACTTTCCACACTCTACACTCTATTTAATTTTGTTGCAATATGTCAATCTGCTTCTGGTATTTTGCCGCAAGCGCCATTACATCATCTCCATAGAACGCATAAGCGCGTTTTTTGGCATTTTTCCAACCGGCAAAGTATCGCAGTGCCGCCAACCGCTCTGCTGTATACGTACCTTTTCCGGCACCATTATCTTTTAGAAGAAGCGCTGAAGCAATAAACGCGTCACGCGGATTCCACGGATCTGGTGGGCTATTCCCAGAAAGTTTTGCAATTCTATCTTCAAACAATACCCACGTGGAAGGGATGAACTGCGCCGGACCCATTGCACCACCATAGCCATATGATGGCGGACACGACACAACCATACCATACGGATTAAGTCCTAGTTTGTTTACAACATTCAGAAAGATATCAACATCACGACTAGGTTTCATAACTTGCTTAAATATCCTACCCGTATTTATTCCCTTGCCATCTCCTTTTTGTGGATTATTCGTTAAGAGGCATTGACCAACATTCTCTCCTAAATTTGATTCTTGAGCAATCACACCTAGGACAAGCGCGGAGCGTACACCTGTTTTGCGTGACGCGATATTTGCCAATTCAAGAGCTCTCTCAAACGGGATTGCATCAGTGCCGCTAAGGACGAAAAGTTCTGTCCTGATCGTCGCCGCATCTTTTTCAATATTCGCGATAATATTTTGATAAATAGATTCTTGCCCTTTTGAAATTTCTAAGATCTCTCGTTTTTCATCTTTGTCTTCTTCAATGCGCCGCTTCTGAAGCTCCTGTATCTGACGTAAGTCTTGTTCCTCACCCCGTTTATCTTCAAGTGTGTTTTTTTCCGTATTCGTCTTGTCTTTTGTCAATTCAATTTTCTCAAACGATTCTTGAAGCGCTGCTTTAATAGCATTGAATGAGTCAGCGTCAGAAAAAAATTCGGAGAAATTTTTGTTCGCAAGGATTACCTCGGCAAGCGAAAACGCATCAAGTTCACGTGTCTTTCGAATTAGTTGGGCAAGCGATTGTTTTTCTCTTCCGAGCTTATCGGTAAGATTTACAATAATATTCTCCTTTGTCCCAATCGCTGAACCGAGTTTTTGTATTGAAAGATTACGCGCACGAATAGAGAGCTCTGCAGATTGTATTTTTGCATCTACAATTGCAACGTCACGCTCAAGCGAAACTGTCTCGCGCTGTTTCTCCTGTAGAATTACCTGCTGTACCTCTATACGCGCCTCAAGCCCCACAAGCTCCTCCTCAAGTTGCGCGCGACGTTTTAGTACGTCATCAGTTGTCGCTTGAGCAAAAGCAAAAGATATAATACTAAAAAATAAAACAACGCACACACAAAATGTGAGCCATAATTGTAATAGTGAGTACTGCGTGCAACAGGTTCTCATACTTGTTACTTAGTATATTATATTGTGGTAATTATAAAAAGCACATTCCACAATCTTATTCGTGGAATGTGCTTTTTTGTCATCGTTATTGTTATTGTTTCTTCTCTGCTTCAGCCGACTTTTCGCCTCCTTCTTTTTCTCCTGCTCCATCTTTGTCATCTTTCCCTTTTTTTTCTACTTCAACCGCTGATGCATCAAACTCTGGAGTCTCCTCTTCTTTTTCTACCGTGACTGAAATCGAAGCAATAACATCGTCAGGATTGGTAATGAGCTCAATTCCATCGGGAAGTTTAATGTCTTTTGCAATAATCTGGTCATCAACAGTTTTAAGAGATGACAAATCAACGGACACCTGTTGAGGAAGCTCCTTTGGAAGTCCTTTAATTTCAATTTCATAAAGAACTTTAACTACTGAAGCACCCTCTTCTTTTAAGGCTGGCGCATCACCATCAAATTCAATCGGAATATGAACTTCTACAGGCCTGTCCGCTTCAACAACGTAAAAATCAACATGAAGTGGCGTCTCTTTTACTGGATCAATAGCAACGTCATGTATAAGTACATTTACTTCTTTTCCGTCATACGAAAGATCAATAATTGTTGACTCTCCTGCGTCTTTCCATGTTTTTATAAATTCGCCTTGTTCAAGCGAAATAGGAGTAGTTTTTGCTTTTCTGCCATAGAAAACAGCAGGAAGTTTTCCTTCCCGGCGCAACACAGTGGCCTTTGTGTTTGTATCCCTTTTTTCAGCAATTAATTTCGGCATAATAGTTAACTATACATCATAAGGATTTTATCCAAAAACACAAGAACAGAGTAAAAGAAAAATTAAAACTTATTGTCTTAACATATAAATAAGCTGCTTCTTAACAACTTCAAATAATTTTGTGTGTCCTTCTGTGTTTGGATGTAAACCATCTTCTAAATCATTTGTAGAAAGCACCCCACTCATATCTATGTAAGAATGATTCTCTTTTTCAGCAATTGCTTGGATCGCGGCATCATACTTTTCAATATCAATATTTGAGTATCGCTTATCAGTATTCCATGGTACCGGAGATGTTTTTGATTCATCTACACAAGTAAGTCCGATTAAAATAACATTAGCACTTGTTCCTTTTGCATCCTGAATCATTTTTTCAAGGTTAGACTTAAATTTTTCTAAAGAAACTCTATTTTGATTTTTGGATATAATAAACTGAGAATCATTAATGCCAATTGCAAAAAGAACAACATCTGGCTTTCTTGCGTTCATCTCCATGTTGAATCTTTTAATGAGATCATCGGAGTTGTCTCCCGAAACACCTAGATTGTAAACATCAATATCTTGATCAACCCGTAGTTCTTGTGACTCAAAAAAATTCCTGAGCCTTGTCGCCCAACCACCACCTTGAGGATCAACAGCACCCCAAGTAATACTGTCACCAAAAATACAAATTGTTGCCATTATAATAAGATGAAGTGCTTTTACTTCCGCTCGAATCGTTCTTTATCCCTACCGTAACATTTATCCATCACCCGAGAGAAGTGGTCGTCTAAATCAACATTAAGAGAGTTTGCTAAACAGCCAAGTGTAAAAATGATATCAGCCATTTCATCACCGATTTCTTTTGCATTCTCGTCTGGCTTCTTCTTTTTAGGTCCGTAACTATGATTAATCTCGCGGGCAAGCTCTCCTACCTCCTCCGTCAGCCGCGCTAATATTTCATGCGGCTTCCAATAGCCGATTTTGTATTGGGTCACCCAGTCATCAATATCTTGTTGTACCTTTTTCATAACTGTAATTAATTATGTCTTCTCCTAATGCCTAGAGCCTACTTTGTTGGGCGCCTCCTTCCCTTCTAAAACCGCAATAATGTTTTCTGCCGCGAGTTCCGCCATCTTGCCGCGAGTCTCCTCTGTCGCTGATGCAATGTGCGGCGTCAATACCACATTATCAAGTTCAGCTAGTCCATCAGTAAGTTTTGGCTCATTCTCAAACACATCAAGAGCCGCGCCTTTTATTGTTTTATTTTTTAACGCTTCCACAAGCGCGACCTCATCAATTACAGGTCCACGCGAAGAATTCACAATATACGCTGTCGGTTTCATAAGTTCCAGTCGCTCTTTGTTAACAAGATGCCGTGTAGAATCCAGTAGTGGCACATGTACCGTAATAAAATCTGCCTCTTTCAAAACGTCTTCAACACTCTCGCGAAATTCTGCGTTAACTTCTTTTTCAATATGTTCATTACGTTTTATGTCGTAGTATAAAACTTTCATGTCAAAACTTTTGGCGCCGTGATATGCAACACGTGTACCAATGCGACCCGCCCCCAAAACACCGAGTGTTTTTCCTGAAAGGTCGTTGCCTAACAAAAGTTCAGGTGCCCAGCCAATATATTTTCCTGCACGGACAAATCTATCTGCTTCAGGAATACGATGCGCTATGGCAAGCATAAGAGCAAATGCATGTTCGGCAACAGTGTTGGTGAGTACTTCTGGCGTATTTGAAATAATAATTCCCCGTTTTTTGGCTTCATCAACATCAACATTGTTAAATCCAACTGCATAATTTGCAAAAATTTTTGCTTTAGGCGCGGCGTCAAATATATCCCCGTCAACCTTGTCAGTTAACAAACACAACACCGCGTCGTATTCTTTTTGTTTGAGCGCCGTGACTAATTCTTCTTTCGTGAGTACATAATCTTTTTCACTTACATCAACACTGTGCCCAACTTGTTTTAGTTTTTCTATTCCTGTCTCGGGAATTTTTCGTGTTACAAATATATTAGACATGATTTAAGATTTAAGATTTATGAATTAAAAAGACGGAGACGCTTTTCAATAACATCCTCTACTGCTCTCACTACTCCCTTCATATACTTATACGACGCGATTTCATCTGGGTTTTCTTGAAGCGCTATTTGGAGTGCCTTTCTGTATGTGACACGAATTTCTGTATTAATATGCACAATTGAAATACCCGCTTTTATTGCTTTCACAAAATCTTCATCAGTGATACCAGAACCACCATGAAGAACTACTGGCACACCGCCTGCTTCACGCAATTCTTCAACTCGCTTGATATCAAGCGCGGGATTCTTTCCGCTTTTAAGCATGCCGTGAAGATTTCCAACAGCGGGCGCAACAAGGTCAACGCCTGTATCTTTCACATACTGCTTAAGTTCTTCCGGTTTTGTAAGCGTTCCTTCGGTAACGCTTGCTCCTTCTGGCACATCATCAAGTAATTTTGAAGACGAGCCGATATAACCAATTTCTCCTTCAACTAAAATATCCGGATTAACCGATTTAGCGTATTCAACACATTGTTTTGTAATTTTAATATTCTCTTCAAGCGGTAGTTTGGTGCCATCAAAAATAACAGCATCGTATCCAGCATCAACCGCTTCTTTCACACCCTCAAAAGAATAAGTGTGGTCAGCATTCAAAAAAATCGGGTAATCGTGTTCTTCCCGTAAACTCCTCACTAATGCGACAGCTTGCTTTACTCCGACAAATTTTCGCTCCCCTTCTGAAGTGCCGATAATGACCGGCACATTTAGATTTTTTGCGGCACTGAAAATCCCCCACAATGTTTCTAGGTTTGAAATATTAAAATGACCGATTGCAACCTTTCCCTTGTCCGCTTCCTTAATTATTTCTCTTAATGTCATTAGCTCTATCTTATCACAGCAATGCTGAATCAAAAACCAATATGTTGGACATCATTGATGGACATCCGATGTCCACCATAATGATTTGACACAACAAGGATTTTATGATAAAAAGAATGTGGTGGTGGACGTATCAGGCAATGTTTAAGTAAAAACGAATACTGGATTGTCCGCCACCACTTAGTTCTTTTTACATTTTTCTGTGGATGTCCGATGTCCAAAAATTAGATTTTGGTGAGACGAGACAGTATTTGTTTTTTAACGATAATGCGAATGTCTCACCTTCCCCGCGGCGCAAAACGCCGCGGGGAACATTCAAAAAAAGTCCGATTTTTTTAACTGGGTACGAGTCTAGCCTTGTCTTGCAAAAAGACGTTCGTGGGAATGTACCCTATAACTGGTGGACGAACATGCAGCTGTTTAAAAAAACGAGGCCTGCCCTGTCCGCTACGGAACCCTATCCCGCTAAAAACTGGATAGGGTTTCTTTTTTTATTGTACCTATATTTTATTTGACAAGATATATGTTTTGTGATATAAGGTATCGTGGTGAGGATAGACGACAAGATAATTGTTTTTAATAAGACGATTCTGAACATGTCTATCACCACCTGAACCTTGAAACCAATGTCCCAAACTTGCATGAGGGATTTATCCCAAACGCAGTTGAGGGACGAAAAGGAAAGGAAGTGTGCCATGAGCACAGAAGATACACGATTTGTCGGTATCCGACACAGAGTCAAGGAAACCGCCATAGGTGAAGCGCGACCGACACAGATCGCCATACTTGTCGCTGGTGTAAAACCACGACTTATTGAGTTAAAAACCGAAAGGCACGAATTGGACTTCGTTCTCGGATGCCTTCCTGTAAGCTGGCGTGTTGCAAGGAAAGACGAAGATTTTTCGCAATTCCTTGAACATCACATTGTCCAGCGTAAAAAGCACGGCTCAAAGACCACCGATGAAAAGGAAACAATTGTACCAAATTCATACGAAGGTTTCCGTACCGGCGATACTATCGCAATGATACTCGGCGGAAGTGGCGATTTCTTTGCTTTCGCGCTATCGCGTAAAGCAGATGAAATCGACGCGCAAGTTCTTCGTATTCCATCGTTTGTCCTGAAGCAAAAACGCTCGTGGGGTCACGATAAGAACGAGGATGCGATACTTCTCGCGGAACTCATTCGCGATGAGCCGGAACTTTTTTGGCCTGTCACTCTGCGCGACCGCGAACTCATTCTTGTGCGTAAGCGCAAGAGCGAACGCGTGGATGCCATGAAAGCAAGAATTGCCTGCGAACAGAGGCTTCGTCAACGAGTTATTGGTGCAATATTTTGCAATGAAGATGGACTTGACCCAGAAGAATCCCCTGAAAATACCTTTGAGGTAGTCAAGTTACTTGACACAGCTTTTGGAGCGCTCGTCACCGAAGAAAAAGCACGCAAAAAGGAACTTTCCGAAGCGCTTGAGAAACTAGACATCTATCGCCGGCTCTTTAAGCCAATTAACGGATGCGGACCTGCGATTGCCTCACGTATCATCTCGGCGATCATTGATATTCGCCGATTTGAGACCGCGGCAAAACTGAAAGCGTTTTGCGGTGTGCACGTGCTTCCTGATGGAAAGTTTGCGCGCCGACGAAGAGGACAAGTTTCCAATTGGCATCCTGATGCACGCCAAGCTCTTTTCTTGCTTGGCGACCAATTCAATCGCCGACCCGATTCCATCTGGAGCAAGAAGCTTCGTAAACACAAAGCGAAGTTTCGCGAGACACATCCGCACCCCGTAATGGCAAAAAGCACGATTGTCGGCATTTTCAGAGAGGTTGAGAGGTTTTTCCTTTCTTCTGGAGTAATTCTTGAAACAGAAAATTTGAAAATTAACAACATGGATGATTTGTATGAGTTTCTACAGCTCGGCATTCATGAGCTCTCTGAAGAAATCCGCGACGAGAAGAGTGGCCGCATAAAAGAACTGCAAGAAAAAATTGACAACGCAAGTGTGTCAGGGAACAGTTCGAAAATTTACACGGCAAGCCACATCCATAAAATGGCGTTGTGGAGAACACTCACCAAGTTTGTTGAATGGCTCTTTCGCGAGTGGTGGCGTCTGGAACGAGAAGTCGCCGCGCAACCGGCACAAGGCAAAAAAGCGGCATAATCATTATTTGCAGACGAACATCGTGATGTTTTTCTAAAAACGAAAAAGAGGATGTCTGCAAACACCGCAAAAAAGCTGTATAGCTATCACCTGTGGACGAAAAACTGAATGTTTTTTTAAACGATCGGTATAGTGTCCACACCGCCCCGAAGCGCGTCCGCGTGCTTCGGGGTTCTTTTTTGATTTGACAGCACGAGGATTTTATGATAGAAAGAAAAGAATGTGGTGGTAGACGTTCCTTGTGATGTTTAAATAAAAACGAATGAAGATATGTCCGCCACCGCTTAGTTCTTTTTACATTTTTCTGTGGATATCAGGTGTTCACAGATTGGATTTTGGTGAGACGACATTGTCATTGTTTTTGAACGAAATAACATGTGTCTCGCCTTCCCCGCGGCGCAAAACACCGCGGGGAACATTCAAAAAAAGTCCGATTTTTTAACTGGGTACGAGCTCGAGAGTGTCTTACAAGGACGATGCCCGTGATGTACCCTATCTGTGACGGACGAATTTCCGATTGTTTGAAAAAACGAATCTTTGAATGTCCACCACAGACCACTTCATCGCCGCGCAACTGGTACAGGGCAAAAAAGCGACATAATCATTATTTGCATTTTTTTGTAATTTGCAGACGATTGAATCCATCTTTTTTAAAGACGAAGACGGAGATGTCTGCATACACCACAAAAAAACTGTGTAACTATCACCTGTGGACGACTATCGGAATGTTTTTTAAAACGAAGACCACGATGTCCATACCACCCCGAAGCGCGTTCGCGTGCTTCGGGGTTCTTTTTTGATTTGACAACGCGAGAGTTTTGTGATAGAAGGAATGTGGTGATGGACGAGAGAAAGGATGTTTGCGTAAAAACGAATAACGTTCTGTCCGCCACCACTTAGTTCTTTTTGCATTTTTTTGTGTACATCCGAGGTCTACAAATTGGATTTTGGCGAGACGAGATTACGAATGTTTTTTAACGACAGTACGAGTGTCTCGCCTTCCCCGCGGCGCAAAACACCGCGGGGAACATTCAAAAATTGATAGTTTGATTTTTTATTGGGTACGAATGAATTCGTGTTCTACAAGAACGAACAAGCACATGTACCCGATCTGTGGTGGACGAATATGACACTGTTTTAAAAAAACGAGCAGCTATGTGTCCGCCGCAGACCATCTCACCGCCACGTTATGCGCGGCGGTTTTTCTATTAAGAAAAAACCCGCATTAGAGCATGTTCAGAAACATGGGTTCCCGAGCCGAGACACATGATTTTTGATGCGGGGCATTGAGTCGGAGCCCGAAACATATTGAGATATGTAGAGGACAAAACTCGTATGCCGTAGCAAAGAAAAGCTGGGCGGAGGCGTCAGCCTCTTTGCGCAGCAAAAAATCAGGTGTCACAGGCAGGGAGGGGTTTTTGAACATGCTCTAACTGCGGGGTATAATTTTTGCTTAGAATTCAGCCCTTATCTCTTTGACATTCTCAAAACGTCCAGGCAGATCGTCTGGTACAGGAATGCCGTCTTTTTTCCATGCTGCAATCAAAGAGTTCACTGATTCTATATATCCGTCGAGCAACTCAAGAAGGTCAGCACGGTCCTCCGGTGTTTTAGCGCGCTGACAGGCTTCAACAAGCATCTCAGCTTTTTGAAGACAAGAGACTTCACGCTTACGGAGTGTACACTCCGCAATACTATCTTCACCAAGATTTTTGGAACTCATTTTTTATCCTTTACATTCTCCAGCTTAGAGCTCTTTTGCTTCAATCTGTAATTAGTTATATACATGATAAATTTGAAAATCAAGCGCCTATGCTATAATAATCTCCAATGGAAAAAAATTTTGACTTTATCGCTATTGGCGACATTACGACCGACGCATTTATCCGGCTATCCGGAGATGATGCGACAGTTCAAAAAGACGATCACAAAAAGATTAATCTCTGTTTAAATTTTGGTGACAAAATTGAATATGATTCTGTCACCGAAGTATCTGCCGTCGGCAACAGTCCAAATGCCGCAGTTTCTGCGCATCGTTTAGGGCTTAACTCGGCGCTTATCACAAACTTAGGAAATGATTACCATGGAAAAAATTGTGTTGCGCAACTTGAGAAACAAAATGTCGCAACTGACTTTGTAAAAATTCACGAGGGGAAAGAAAGTAATTATCATTATGTTCTTTGGTATGAGGAAGAACGAACAATTTTAGTCAAACATCACGAATATCCATATGAAATGCCCGACGCGGGAACGCCCAAATGGTTTTATTTAAGTTCTTTGGGAGAAAATTCAATCCCATTTCATGCCGATATTGCTTCATATATTAAAAAAAATCCTGATATTAAACTATCCTTCCAGCCAGGAACATTTCAAATGCGATTGGGACATGAAACGTTAAAAGGTGTGTATGAGGTTTCGGAGTTATTTTTCTGTAATGTTCAAGAAGCCCAGCGTATATTAAAAACAGAGGAAAAAGATATTAAAAAACTGCTTAGCGGTATGCATGATTTAGGGCCTCGCATCGTTGTCATCACCGACGGACCAGACGGCGCTTACACCTACGATGGTTCAGAATTCTGGCATATGCCCATGTACCCAGACCCAGCACCGCCTTTAGATAGAACGGGTGCTGGTGATTCATTTGCTTCAACTTTCACGGCAATGCTCGCGCTTGGTAAAAGTATCCCCGACGCGCTTCTTCATGCTCCCGTAAACTCAATGTCCGTTGTGCAAAAAGTCGGCGCACAAGAAGGTTTGTTGACCTTAGATGAGATTGAAGACTGGCTTAAGAAAGCTCCGGAGGATTATAAACCAAAAAAATATTAAGTCCTGAAATAAACCGCCTCGCAGATTTTGCGAGGCGGTTTATTTTTGTAAGACCAGGTCTTACGAGAGTAACCAAATCAGTGATTTTCCCACTCCTTTTCTTGTCGAACTAAAAATTTACTATCTCCTGGACTGCGCAAAATGTGTTTCACTGCTTTCTCCATGCGTATTGACTGGGAGCCCTTTATAAGCACGACATCATTCGGCTCTACAAAATCTTTCAAAAACTCTCCTGCTTTCTCCGATGTATCAAAATGAAACATCTGCTTTTTCTTCATTCTTTTTTTATGCGCCATCTCTCTAATAAACTGCGCACGTACACCAACAGTGACAAGCACATCGCACATCTCCGCAACTTGCGCACCGACTTTTTTATGTTCTTCTGCGCTATGTTTTCCAAGCTCAAGCATATCGCCAAACACTGCGATTTTTCTTCCTTCTCCGTGTACTGTAATTTCCGCGAGGGTATCAAGTGCGGCATGCATTGCAATAGGAGAAGCATTATATGAATCATCTAAAATAATTGATTGATTTATTCCATCTAGAATATTAAGTCGCCCAGATGGAAATCTAAAGTCGCTTAATGATTCAAGAGCAGTGACAAAATTTATACTCTTCCCAACGCCAACGGCAAACGCCGCAAGCATACTGTAAAACAGATGACGGCCGAGTGCCTCCTTAATACGAAGGGGTGCAGTGTTCTCACGATACGCCACGCGCCCGAACATACCAACCAAAATACCCGCTCTATCATATTCAATACGCGGATCGGTAAGAATAATATCTGCACTGCTTCCTATACTGAATGTAAGTGTTTTGTGTGGAAATATCTCTTTTAGCGCGAGTACCTCTTTGTCGTCCGCATTTAACACAAGAAGTCCCTCTTTTTTAAGCGCATGAACGAGATGTGTTTTTTCGTCTATAAGTGCCTCACGAGAATCAAAAAATTCTATGTGCACTGGTACATTTGGAAAAGAAGTAACAACCACAACATCGGGTGTAAGCCATGAAGTAATTTTTTTTATGTCTCCAGGTTTGTCTGTCCCCACTTCAATGACAAGCGTACGAGGATAATGATTTTTAAAAAATATGAGCGAGAGTCCTTCAAAAATTATTTTCAACCAGCCGCGAATACTTCCCCACGCGTTTTCACACCCCAATACTGAAAGCGGAATGCCAATTTCACTATTAAAACTTTTTTTTCCACACCCAATAAAAGAATTACGCGAAAGCACCGCGCATATCGCATCTTTAGTTGCTGTTTTCCCCACGTTGCCAGTTATTGCAACAACCTCCGGTTTATACTTTCTAAGCACAATCCGAGCCTCAAGAGTAATGACGGTGATAATAATTTTCTTTGCTAGTGTTTTTATCATATTAGCAAATATGAACCTTGAGCATTCTAAGTGAATCAAGAATTATGAATCATGAATTAAGGCCTTGTGTTGTTTTAGTTATTTTCCCGATTCTTAATTCATTATTCCTGATTCATGACTCGTGATTCTATTTTAACGGTCAGGCGGTATCTCATAATAATGCTTCAAAAAGGTAACCGTATCAATGAATGGATGCGTAAGCGTCTGTGACGCAAAACGAGCACCTTTTGGCTCAACTACATAGAAAAAGAGGAGGAATTGCGGATCATACGCGGGAAAATAACCAAAAAATGAATGGAAAAACCTATCATCATAATATCCCTTACCATCACTCTTCGCAATTTGGGCAGTTCCTGTTTTTGCCGCAACACTGTAACGCGGCATCTTTACCGTCCCATCTAAGAGCGCATCATCAACTACACGTACGAGCATACGGGTAATCTCTTCACTTGCCTCTTCACTAATAACCCGTTTGCGCGCAATTTCGTCAATATACAAGTTTTTATAAAAGCCTGCTTCATAATTGATCTTCTGCACAACATGTGGCGTTGGCAAAACACCGCCATTTGCAAGCGCAGAGAGTGCGCGAGCCATTGCAATCGGTGTAACTGCGAACCCCTGCCCAAATGAAGCCGTCGCAAATTCAATGTCACGATTGCTCTTTAAGTTCTCCACTAGTCCCGACGTCTCATTGGGAAGATCAATACCTGTTTCATCACCAAACCCAAATGAAAATAAATAGTCAGCAAATTCTTTATTTCCAAGTTTCTTCGCAATATGGATTGCTCCGGTATTGAGCGATTGATTTAAAATCTCCTGCATATCCACCTTTCCACGCGCCTTACCATCATAGTTTTCTATAACCGCACTATCAATTTCAACAAAACCGGCATCATAATAGGTATCTTCCGAAGCAATGACACCAGCATCAAGACCCACCGCCATAGTTAATGGCTTCACGATTGACCCCATCTCAAATACATTCTCAACAATGGGATTTGAAAAAATAGAATAGTTTTCTTCCTCTGAAAAACGATTTGGATTGAATGTTGGACGCCCCACAAGTGCATACAATTCTCCGTTTTGAGGATTAATGATGAGCGCGCCACCGGATTTTGCATCCCACATGTCAATGATGTCCTCAAGCGTATGCTCTAAAAACGACTGCACCTCCGGCTCAATCGTGAGAACAAGATCGCCAGCTTGAGCGGCATTACGATAAAAGAGCGAATTTTTTATGTTCGCAAATGCTTCAGCAAACAAATTTATTTGTTCTTCTGCGTTTCGCTCCAATATGTCTTCATAATATCGCTCAAGGCCATATCTGCCTTTTAATTGATCTCCCTCGTACCCAACAAAACCAAGTACATGGGCGGCTTGTTTTTCACCAGGATAAAATCTTTGTTTTGTTTGATAAATACTGACACCCGCAAGACCGAGATCTTGTACAGCAAACGCAATCTTTTCGGGTACTTCCCGCGCAATCTCTTCGTATGGATCTAAGATCTTCCCAGCTTTTAGAAAAAAGGAATCACTATCAAGAGTTGGGTATATTAAGGACAGTTGTTTAAATACGTTCTGTGCGTCTTTGAGATGTGTCGGGTTTATTGCAATCGTGTATGACGTCTTAAGCGTTGCGCCAGAGAACAAGTTACCATCTTTGTTTGTAAAAAAAATAATACCGCGGTCAAACATCCGCGCGACAGGAGAGATATATTGTTGCGAAGCGCGCTCACTAAAATCAGAACCATGTATAATCTGAAGAAAAAAAAGTTTGCTCGCAAAGACGAGAGCAAACAGAATGACAAATATATATAAGAATCTTATGCGTGTAGAATATTTCACCTCTTTTTTTATGACTTACGCATTAAAAACCACCCCGGATTTAGCACTTCATTAGCTTAAATTTTTTGGTAAATATAGTAGGCTAGGTCCGATCTTGAGGAAAAACTACAAAAAACTGTACCGTAAGGTCTGGTCTTCTCCCGTCGCTTCACTCCTCCTCAAGGCCAGACCTGGCCGCACAGTTTTTGTGAAAAGGCCAAACCTTGGTTTAAGACCGAAAAATTTAAATTAACGAAGTACTAGCCGTTTCCTAAATGCAAATATTTCCTTTTCTGGTTTTTCAAATCCAAGCATGTAAGCACTTTCACGACTTATATTACCACTAAGTGCAACATATTGAGCTTCTAAATTTCCGATTTGAGAATTTAACACTTGTATCTCTTTGGAAAGCGCACTGTGCGCCGCGACATTAAACGTAGTTAATCCAACAAAGAGGACATACAGAAAAAGCGCTGTGCATAATGCCATGCAGAGAGCCCAAACAAAACGCCGCTCTAAAGTATGGTTATATAGTTGTTGGATTTTTATCATAACTCTTAAATCTTTTGCGCGATTCTTAATTTTGCGCTTCGTGACCTGGGATTGTGGGTAATTTCTTCCTCGCTCGGAATAATCGGTTTTTTTGTAATCGGAACAAGCTCCCTTATTTTCACTTTTGATTTAATAAAACGTTTTACCGTACGATCTTCTAAACTATGAAATGAAATGACCGCCATTCTTCCGTCTTTTTTAAGAGATTGAAACCCTTTTTCAAGCCCATCTTCAAGCGCTCCAATCTCATCATTTACCGCGATACGAAGTGCCTGAAATGTTTTCGTAGCAGGATGAATTGATCTTCTGTAGAAGCGAGAAGGGATTGCGTCTTTAACAATTCTCCCTAATTCATCTGAATATTGAATAGGACTCTTTTCTCGTTCTTTAACGATTGCATTGGCAATCGCTCGCGCGAAGCGTTCTTCTCCATATGCCTTAATTATTGTTTCTATGTGTTTCATATCCCATGTATTAACAATTGTATGTGCAGTGAGCACTCCCTTGTTTGGTTTATTTTGAAATGTCATTACCAGAGGTTCGTTTTTTAAAAACGAGAAGCCTCTTTTTGAATGCTCAAGTTGAAGCGTACTCCACCCCAAATCAAAAATAATTTTGTTAATTTTAGAAATGTTACATGCTTGAAGAGCTTTCTCTAAATTTCTAAAATTAATATTTTGAAAACATAAATGACATTGCATATCTTTCAGTGTTTTTTCTGCGTATATCAGCGCCTCTTTATCTGCATCTAAACTTATTAATGTACCTCCTTTGCCAATCGCCTCTGCAATTACTTTTCCGTGACCACCGCCTCCTGTTGTTGCATCAACCACTGTGTCTCCAGGTTGAAGCGCAAGCCCTTCTATTACTTCTTTCAAGAGAACGGGGACATGGTTCATAAATGTAAAATGAAAATCTAAAAAATAAAAATGACAGTGTAAAAATCAAAACCGTTATTTCAACATTACATAACTTATGAATTTGTTGAGCGATTTTGAATTTTAAATCGTAGTTTTTCACTTTGCGTTTTTCATTTTTAATTTTATAACATTCCCATATCTCCTAATCGCTCTGCAAGTACATCTGCTTCTTTCTCAATCTTCTTCCTATATATTTCCCAATTATGCTCATCCCAAATTTCAACACGATCATTCACACCAATAAACACAACCTTATTTTTTAATCCTGCAAATCCTTTCAAAAAATCAGGGATAAGTATGCGACCAAGCGAATCGATGTTTATATCAACCGCGCCTGCAAATATAAACCTGTTAAAACCACGTGTATCTGATTGACCAACAGACATATTTTTGAATCGTAAAGATAATGTGCGCTCCCATTCAGCACGTGGATATATAAATAGACAATTATCAAGACCTCGAGTGATGATCACTTTTTTGCCGAGTTCTTTCCGAAACTTTGCCGGCAATGAAAGCCGTTTTTTTGTGTCAATCGTATGTTTGTATTCGCCAATTAACATGAAGTTAACAAGCAACTGACAACATACAACCAACAACTAAGATGCTTATGCGATTTTTTTAATTTCGTGGTGTTGTGGGTTGTAGGTTATAAGTTGTAGGTTACGGATTTGTGGTCCCGCCCGCGGGCAAGAGACGGAAAGCAATCTCTATAAAACTGTCAGGAAAAATAGAGTATTTCCACACCTTGCCCGAGGCTACCACAATATTTGCGCCCGATTTTTCAATGATTCGTGATCCAAAGTGGCATGGGTTCAGGATGTTTGTTCCACTTTATACCACGTAATATATATTATATTCCACTTTATACCATACTGCAAAGTTACTTATCCACAGTCTGACCCGCCCTGTTGAGAGGCGGGCCAGCGCAGACACTCGCAGAAAAGACACAGAATTACGTAGAAAACGAACGGCTTCCCGCTGTAAGCGGGAAGCCGTTCGTTTTGCCTTATTTTAGGGTGTCTTCATATACCTGTGGACAACCCGCAAGGCCGGGCCTTACGGGTTTAAATAAACAAAACCCGCACTTGGTGCGGATTGTTTTAGTAATTATTCAGATGTTCACTTATTTTGTTACCGCTACTCTTTTTGTCGCATAGCAGGGAATAAAATGACGTCTTTGATATTTTTTGTGTCAGTTAGAAGCATGACAAGCCGATCAATGCCGATACCTACTCCACCTGCCGGCGGCATGCCATGTTCAAGCGCCTCAAGGAAATCTTCATCAAGTTGTTGAGCCTCTTTGTCGCCTGTTGAGCGATTTGCCTCCTGTCCCTTAAAACGCGCTCTTTGTTCAATCGAATCGTTTAATTCAGAAAATCCTTTTGAAAGCTCAACGCCGCCAATTACCAGTTGGAACGCATCAACAAGAGCATCGTTTTCTTCTTTCTTTTTCGCGAGCGGAAGTGCGTTAGCTGGATAATCGATAATGAAAGTAGGCTGTATAATTTTAGGACGACACGCTTTTTTAAATATATTATCAAGAATTTTTTCTTTGCTTTCCCCTTCCCCGACTGAAACACTGAGTTGTTTTGCTTTTACGGAAAGCGCTTCGCGATCTATAGTTTCTATATCAGGAATCAGCGCATACCGCTTAAGAACAGAAGCATACGTTACTCGTTTGAACGGCTTTTTGACAGATATATCTTTTTCATTCCACGTAAATGATTTTCCTTTAAACAGTTCTTTCACTAACACCTCTACTACTTGTTCTACAAATGCCATTTGAGAATCGGCGTCCGAATAACTTTCATACCATTCAACCATTGTAAATTCGGGATAATGCGTTACGTCAATCCCCTCGTTGCGAAAAGCTTTATAGATTTCAAATACTTTTGGAAAATTGCCAACTAAAAGCCGTTTAAGATAAAGCTCATTTGAAATACGCAAATACAGATCAACATCAAGCGCATTGTGGTGTGTAACAAAAGGTTCTGCTGAAGCGCCCCCATAAAGCGGCTGAAGTACCGGCGTTTCAACTTCAAGAAAGTCTGCTTCTGTGAGCACCCTACGAAGCGCGCCAATGAGACGAGAGCGCGAAATAAAACGTTCTCGTGATTCGGAAGACATTAGAGTATCTAAGTATCTTTTTCTAAATTTCTCCTCAACGTCTTTCAATCCGTGCCATTTTTCAGGAAGAGGACGAAGCGATTTGACAAGCATGTTCCACTTTTTGACCAGTATCGTCTTTTCTCTTTTCTTTGTGGTAAAAAGTGTCCCTTGAAGTTCTACAAAATCTCCCACATCAACAGTATCAGCAAAATCTTTAAATTCATTGACATACATCTCGTTTTTTTTGAAAAGCCCCTGAAAAGTATCCGTGCCATCTGTGAAATTCAAGAATATAAGTCCACCCTGTTTACGTAAAGCAGTAACCCGGCCTACTAAAAAAAGCGGTTTCTTCCGCTTTACAAGCGTCGTAAATTTTTCGCGAGTTTCTTTCAGCGTTGCATCATATCTAGCAAAAACCGGATACGGAACACGACCGCGCTCCTGCAACACTTCCAGTTTTTTAATTCGTTCATTTCGTAATTCGTCTAGAGAAGTCATAGGATAATACTAATATACAAATTTTACTAATGATACGAATAATACTAATGCGTCATATTCGTATCCATTGGTATCATTCGTACAATTAGTATATTGGTATTGTTCTTTACTCAGCCTTCACAATACGATACTCCACTTCACCGCCCGGTGTTTCAACCGTGACCGTCTCTCCCTTCTCTCTTCCAAGAAGTGCTGCGCCAATTGGAGATTTGTTTGAAATTTTTCCTTGTTCTATATCTGTTTCTTCCGAGCCAACGATCTTGTACGTCTGTTTTAATCCATCACTTGCCTTTTCCACTGTTACCGTGGACCCAATATTAATTATGCCTCCTTTATAATCGGAGACAATGATCGCCGAGCGAAGCATAACTTCAATCGCCGCAATACGAGCTTCAACCTCTGTTTGAAGTCTCCCAGCTTCCTGGTATTCGGCGTTCTCGGAAAGATCTCCAAGCGAACGAGCATATTCCAAACTTTCAGCAACCTCTTTTCGTTTTTCAGTCTTTAGATGCTCAAGCTCTTTTTTTAAATCCTCAAACTTCTCTTTGCTTAAATATGTTTTTTCGTCAGGCATAGGATAATACCAATATACGAATTTTACTCAGGATAATACCAATATACTAATTTTACGAATTATACTAATGAATACAAATACGCCGCATTAGTATTATTCGTATCATTCGTAAAATTCGTATATTAGTATTGTCCTGTGTCATTCGTACCATTGGTATATTGGTATTATTCTTTAATCGCTTTATTGTATAACCTCTTCAGCTAAGTGTCAAACAATCAAAATCGATGCTGTCAAAAAAGAAGAAAAAGAGAAAAGGCAGATCGCAATGACCTGCCCTATTGGAGTATTGTAAGTTCAACATCGACTACCGCAGGACGGTGACCTCAACCCCCAAAAAGAGATGTCGAGGAAGCCCCAGTGGATCCTCGGCCGGCCGTCATTAAGATAAACAAGTGGCACTCCCCAGAAAGAATCCTTGCCGATGCGCGAGCCAACGACCCACACGTTGTGCCGCGAGAGTACGTCCGCGTGGATCGTGAACGCCATGGTCTCGGCTATTGTGAGTCCGAACCGCTTTTGCTTCTTGAAGACCTTCCTGATGTCGTCCGGCGACTTGTCGCGGGTTGACCTGCCGTCCTCCACATCGAAGATATAGTACGGCTTGTCTGGTGTTTCAACCATGTCGGTGAACTCGGCCGGATCGATGTAATCGTTGTGCTTCTTCATCTTGCGCTCGACCATTGACGCGAGGCCATACGTAGTCCGATGAGTTCGCGGAATAACCGGTATGCCAAGATATATCCCTTTTGATGCTAAACTATCCAATGTCTCAGTGGGATACTTTTTTGCCCATATCTTTAACATCCTCGCGACCACCGAATCACGCTGATTGGTGAACAATGCTACAATCTGTTCTGGCGTACCACGTTCTCTCAAAGTCGCGATCTGACCGTTGAAGAGCTCTTTGAGCATGAATTTCACAATTCTTTCCATGATTTTCCTTGCCTTTTTGTTTGTTGCAGCTACAGGGAAAATAGCATAAGATATATTTAATGTCAAGAACAAATCTTGACAAAAATGAGAAAGTTTGACAGTATAAGAATCGGCTGGAAGCTTCTGCCTGTGCGGTCGCCGCGGCGGGGAATGCGGTGCCTTCGCGCTCAATAGTCCCCGTTCCAGCCCCATTAGAGAACGCCCTGCCAAAGACATGGCTTCAGTCGCCTTGAGACGACTTTTCTCTAACGGGGCAAGTCGCGCTCTTTATACACCTTGGGTTAGTCCGCCACACTAAAATTTGGTAATGCGGATCATTTATCTCAAGCAAGATATTGCCCCTTAGAGACTCAGCTGCACTCGTCGGATGAAACGAGAGATTTCCGCAGCAAAGGAGCCCCAGTTTGACTTCCCGCCGAGGCGTCCATCCACGCCTCGGCTTTTTAATTTGCGAAATATGATTTTATATTTGATACTAAACATATGACACAAGATACATCATTCGTATTTTTCGGCACTGATGAGTTTTCGGTTATTGTGCTGGAAGAATTAAAAAACGCGGGATACACGCCCGCGCTTGTAGTTACTGTACCTGACAGAAGACAAGGGCGCGGCATGAAATTAACTCCCCCGCCAGTTAAACAAAGAATTATGAATTATGAATCCCCGAATACCAGAGCAAAGCTCGCTACGGGGCAGGCAGGAATCAAGAATAAAATTAAAGTTTTACAACCGGAAAAATTAGATACTACTTTTGCTAAAAAACTAGAGCATAACAGCTATGACTTGTTTGTGGTAGCCAGTTATGGAAAAATTATTCCAAAAGAAATTTTGGATATTCCGAGACACGGAACACTAAATGTCCACCCGTCGCTTTTGCCTCTTTTCCGCGGATCATCACCAATTCATTCTCAAATTCTTGAGAATACTAGAATGGTCGGGGCAACAATTATGTTAATGGATGAGGAAGTTGACCACGGTCCAATTCTTGCTGCGCAAGAATTGGAATTTAAGATTTATGATTTAAGATTTAAAAATTTGCGGGATGAATTAGCAAAATTAGGTGGAAAGTTGCTTGCACAAACTATTCCGGAATGGATCCAAGGAAACATTAACCCACAAGAGCAAGATCATAAAGTCGCGACATATACAAAACAAATAACTAAAGAAGACGGGTTAATTGATATTGAAAAAGAAAGTCCCGAAATACTTTACAGGAAATTTAGGGCGTATCATACGTGGCCAGGAATTTACTTTTTCCAAGACGGCAAGCGAATAAAGATTACTGACGCAGAGTTGGAAGATGGAAAATTCATTATAAAAAAGGTCATTCCAGAAGGAAAACAAGAGATGAATTATTCAGATTTTAGGTCATAAACAAAAGCCCGTCGCATAAACTGCGACGGGCTAGTTTTTCATATATGTAAACCTGGGTTTCTCATCGTGCATTCTTTCATAGCAACCACAATGTCTTCTCCCACGTTACCAATAAATTCGAACTGTGGTAATTCGCCTTGAGTCACCCACTTATGATCATTTACTTCGTCTTTGCAACCCAAGACAATTTGAGGAGCTTGCTCACATAATGCCCAGAAGCGATGTACTAAAGTTAGTGTTTTTCCATCTTTTCTTATAAAGGCAAGTGCTTTGTTTTGCATTGTGATAATTTTGTTAGCGCTGATTTCAACACCAGTTTCTCCGCGCACTTCTCGTATTGTGGCTCGATCTAAACCACACTCAAAAACAGGAGTGTTTGCTGTTGGTATCTCCTCACCCCAATCACTTCGTTTAATTTTGCCGCCTGGTATAGTCCACAGACCGGGACCTTCTGCTTCTTCATCGCTTCGTTTTAAGATAAGTGTCTGCAATTGCCCATCTATGTTCCTGCAAAGCACAACACACGTTACCACTACAACATACTTATCGTCAGACATTGCATTTCTTTCATTCTGCTACATATCTACATGTTAGATTAACATAAATAGCACAGACGCAATGGCCTGTGCAATTTATTTTATGTTCTGTCAAAAAACAAAAAAGCCACCCTTGAAATCGTAGGGTGGCTTGAATCATATTTTAATATGGGAGCTCTCCTAGCGTAAACCATGCGAGCATTTCGCACCGTGCTGTTTCTATTGAGTCAGAGGCATGTACGAGATTTTCCACGGCGCCTCTAAGTAAATCTTCAAATTTTTCAGAAATTCCTAAATCTCCCCGAATCGTGCCCTCTTCTGCTTTAGACGGCATCGTCTTGCCGATAAGTGTTCGTGCAACGTTAACGGCACATTCGCCTTCAAATACAAGTGGCATTAAGCGGCCAGATTTGTAATAAGCTCGACAACCTTCTGCAATTCTTTTTCCAATTTCAAGCGGATCTTTGGTGCCAAAACACACAACAGGATCTTTTCCAAATTCATCTTGGATTCTTTTCATGGCACAGACGCCAATGTTTTTCATCCACTCATCCATATTTGGAAAATGGTCATCCAACTGCCTGTCGGTCGCCATAATCGGCGACTCCTTCTCTGCAACAACTTTAAGCCCTGCTCTGGTAAAATAAGGAATAATCTTGCCCGATAAGCGCCGTCTCACAGCATCCGGTTTCAAAATAACAAGAGTCTGTTCTGTAGTAATCACTTTCTACCTCTCTTTCGTTTTTGGAAGAACTATCTAATCTGGATAACACATTATAATAATTCTTTAGAAAGTCAATACGTACGTAGAGACACTTCTACAAAAAAGGCCACCTATGTGGTGGCCCAAAAATTCCTTAAACTTCATACACAAATACCTTCAGAGCGAAAACGTTGTAGTGCTGTGTCAGTATGCAGATGCGATGGTTCGCAGATAATGCAATTTCCAACAGCAACGACATTTCCAGCTGCAGTCTCTTTAGCGGTGTCGAGATGTTTTAGAAGCTGTAAACATTTTTTAGCGTTTACTCGCGCGCGCATTGTATCGCCATCCTGTTGAAAGGCGATCGTAAGAGCAAAAAGTTTTCGAGCTTGTTCAAACGACGCGTCTGTATTAACAAGCAAAGCGCCTGCTTTTGAAGTAAAGACAGGTATTGCGGCAAAGGAAGTTCCAAATGCCGCAAGGATGATACAAAACTTCCGTCGAGTAAATTCCGACATATCAGCAACTCCTCATTTCTTCTATTCTCCGTTTCTATAGAGAATATAACAGACGCATTTTCAATAATCAACCTTGGGTCTAACCGCGACGCAGTAATTGCTTGAGTCGTGCGCCACCCTTCTTGATGGCAACAAGCGCTTTGTTTTTATTTCTTCGCAATTCTCTCTGCATTTCGTCTTTTGCCTTGTCTATAGCTGCATATAAATTTGCTTCTTCGGCAACTGCGCGAAAAAGCGTGCCTCCTGCTGTAAAATTAATTTCCGCACGAAATATATCTCCCTTACGATGATGTTCTGTAGTTTTTCCAACTTCAATATCAAAAATCAACTCCCCACTTTGATCAGCACAATGCTTCAAAAACTTCTGCAACATATTAATTTTGGTCCGCGTATAATCTTCTATGGCAGGGGTAAGTTCAAAATTAGTGCTTTTTATTTTTACGACGATGTTTTTTTGTTCCTTCATCACTTTATTTAACTCATTTTAATATAAAGAAGTTTACTCGGATGATGATGTCCGCTTATAATGCGTACTTTTCCTTCTGATACTTTGAAATATTTTGCAATAAGTTCAATGATTCTTTTGTTTGCCAAATTCCTCTTCGCCGGCTCTTTTACGCTAATTCTAAAAACTGTTTCACTTTCTTTCATAAGCGACGTAGAGCGAGCGCAATCTAAAAGACGAAACGAAGTGGAGTTTTTCAGATTGCCAAGCCGAGGAGCTTATACAAGACGAAGTGCTTTTACAAAAGATTCTTTTTTCGTCCCCGGTGTCGCCTTAACCTTTACATACATAATATTTAGAAAATTGAATGTGGAAAGTAGAAGGTAGGAAATTTAATGTTTTTTATGATTGCTTGTATACAACATTCTACTCTCTACACTCCATTATCAATGTCTATATCGGACATACCTTTGGAGAATCATCGCTATCCTCCTCGTCCAAATCACCTTTTCCATATTCCTTATTCAAATATGAAATAATGTCTCCTGATTCATACATCTCAATATTCTTTCCTTCGTCTACAAGATATGGCACTTGCCGATTGCCTCCCCTCTCAAGCAATTCTTTTAGATTTTTCTCATCAGTAATGTTGCGTTCGTCAAACGAAACGCCGAGATCACCCATCTTGGTCATCACACGCTCGCAAAATGGACATCCAGTTTTTGTGTAAAGTATTAACATGTATTACAGTATATCATTACGTTGACATCTTGAAAAACCCCATGTTTCTGGTATGATATTCAACAAGTTCTTTCAAAGAACAATATTCCGCGGTAGCTGTCTTGGCAGATCCTTTGGCTAAGACAACAGAAGCGGGAAAGAACTTTAAAAGATGAAATATTCCGCGGTAGCTCAGTTGGTAGAGCGGCTCGCTGTTAACGAGCATGTCACAGGTTCGAGTCCTGTCCGCGGAGTACTACTTGACATATAATTCAGTATATGTTAGAGTTACTTATACTGACATTCACAAGAAGGGAGATTCTCGATGTTGCGTTTGATATTGATCTTGCTCTGTATGACAGCCGCGGTCTGGGGAGGCATTCTGTCATGGACTGCAAACGGTGGAGTTTGGTGGGCCATACTTCATGCAATTCTCAACTGGGGATACGTCGCGTTCGTATTCGCGGGCAAAGGTTTTCTCGGGTGGGTCGCGGGTATCGCTGTCCTAGTACTCCAAATTGTGTTGCACCGCGCTATCACACCAGAGACGGGAGCATCGAAGGCAGGTAGGGCGGTACTTGATTCGCTCAATACCTCGCAAAGACCCCGAGACTAAGTAGGGTAATTGATAACCGCATGACTGTGGCACGCTATCAAGCGGAGCCACAGCCCCAGCGGTTTCCTTTTTTATACAAACCCAAACTCCCCTATTTCCGTACCAATCTGTTTCCAGTTTACGGTTCTGAATACGTCCACGCTGGGGAGTTATACTTGACATATAATTATCTATATGCTACCATTGGCAACAGGAATTACTTGACTTGAGCAATTTGGCTCTAAACTCTTACAAGAGGATTGTACCTTGAAACAGAAAATCGATTTCTGTGCAGGAATGATGGCAGGTGTAACTCTGGTTGCATTTGCAATCTATCTCCTATACCAGGAGATTCCGCTCAACATAAGCACGTGGGGATTATGGACAATCCTCAATACCGTCAACTGCGTCACAATGATGAGAGCTGGTAACAAGCAGGCTTGGCTTCCAGCAGGCTACGCAACCGGTGCGTTTCTCATCACTGTCATGGTGATCAAAAACGGTACCTGGTCATGGGGAGTCCTTGAAACCTTAGTACTCCTCGGTACGTTGGGTGCTCTCTACGTATCCTTCAAGGTTAACAAGGAGCTTGGTATTGTGATGGCAGTCAGTGCCATGCTAATCGCAGGAGCCCCAACTGTCTATGACAGCTGGCTGGCCCCCGCTTCCGAAAGTTGGTGGCTGTGGGCAATATGTTGCATCAGTAGCGTTATATCTGCCGTTGTCGCCAGTGGTTGGACAATCAAAGATAGATTGTTTTCAGTTACAGGGGGTCTCTTTAATGCCCTTATGTTCCTACTAGTAGTGTTCTGAGTGCGACATGGGACATCTACACACCGTCCGTCATCGCAGGGGCTAATCTCAGCTCCTCGGTGCGGCGGTGTTTTTTTATGCAAACACAAACCTTGCCTGCGCAGACAGGCCCAACTCCCCTATCTCAAACTTAATTTGTCTCCAATTCAGAGTTCTGAATACGTCCACGCTGGGGAATTAGAGTTAGTTAAATCCCATTGCGAAGGCAATGGGGTTTTACTAATCTCTTGCCGCAGCAGGACTCGAAAGACGGAACCGGTATACAAGACGAGCGGAGCGAGTGCTTGTCGCCGAGTCAAGGCTGCGCAAAGAGGCTGGTGCCTCCGCCCAGCTTTTCTTTGTCGCGGACACTTAGCAGAATTGAGTGCGTAGCACGAAAATTATTCTTAGTGATTTGTGACCGAGTCCTGTCCGCGCTGGTAAGTTGATTATTTGCTATGAATATGTAAGGCTCACTTTAGATACACTGATAATTAAACCCAAACAGGAGGTAACAGGAAATGCCACGGCAACGAGAATACGCCAAAGCAGGCGTTGACTACACAAAGATTGAGCCATTCAAGCATGCAATGGTTGAAACTGGAAAGAAGACACTCTCTTTCCCGAACAGACGTGGTGTATTCATCAATAAGGATGTACTACACGCCCACGGAGCCGTCTTTGAACACATCGGAGATGATGCTCCAATTTGGTGTCAGACGCAAGAAGGTCTCGGCTGCAAGAACTGGATTGCGGAGTGGATGTATCAAAACGCTGGTACAGAAAGAACCTATTACGAATATATTGGAGTTGATGCCGCCCTCATGGCTGTCAACGATCTGATTGCTCAAGGTGCGATGCCAGTCGTCTACACTGACGAAGTCGCCGCTGGTGACAGTGAGTGGTTTGAAGACGAAAAGCGTAATCGTGACCTAGCTCAGGGTTTCTACGAGGTTTGTCATGATACTGGAATGGCTTTGCCCGCTGGCGAATCGCCAGCGCTACGATATCTCATCAAGTCGGAACCGCCAGTATTAAGTGCCCCTTCTTTAAGCGGATGTGTTACAGGTATTATCACACCTCGGACACGCCTTATTACCGGGCGAGATCTTCAAGCTGGTGACCACATCATAGGAGTGACTTCCTCTGGCCTGCACGCCAATGGAATATCGCTTGTCATCAAACGTGCTCTGACACTTAAGGATTCATTCCTCACAAAGCTCGCAAATGGCAATACGCTTGGGGAAGAAGCGCTGATACCAACTCGTTCCTACGTTGCCTTGTTCGAAGCACTGTGGGAAGCAGGAATTCAAGTCCACGCGTTGTTGCCGGGAACTGGTAGTGGTGTGAGCAAGATTGCTTTTGACACAAGACCGTTCACCTACCGAGTCCACACATGGGTCAAAGTTCCTCCGCTCTTCAGGTTTATGCAAGAACTTGGGGTGAGTCTAGAAGACTGCGTCACAACTTTCAACTGGGGAGTAGGATATTATATCTTTGCTCCCGAAAAGGAGGTCAGAAACATACTGACTGTTGGCACGCGGGCAGGTTATGAGTTGGTAAACATTGGTGTTGTGGAGGATGGCAAACGACAGGTCATCTTTGAACCCGAAGACATTACATTACCTCCTCCCGGAGAGTAACATCCCTTGCAGAATCTATTACCACGCTCCCTAGCTTTTGAGCATAAAGGGGGCGTGGTAATTTTTTAAATAATAATGAATAATGTTGTGTTATTCTTAATACAGAGACAGGAACTTACAGAGGTATTAAATGACAAACGACCTGGATATTATAGAAGAACAATTTTGGTCCGTATGCGACAAAATCGGCATTAGCGAAACAAACAAAGGACATCTTCGGTCTTTTTTAGCTCCACTGAAAGAAAAAAGTTTTGCTACTTATCTTCACTCTCTTCGTGTTGGCCTTCTTGCCCGAGGAATTGGTTGTTTTACTTTTCATGAGGAAAAACCATTGCTTCTTGCTGGAGCTTTGCATGATCTTGGTAAATGCAAACGTGCTCTCGTCAATCTTGATTGACGGGAGCTTTTTTACAAAACGCGGCCGAACCCAATGGGTTCGGCCGGATGAAATTGATATATTGATTTATTAGTGTACTGAACTGAACCTCTCGGTAATTGCCTCTCGGGTTTCTGTGATATAATTTCTCATAAATTCTCCAGGAAAACCTCCAACACCTAAAACAATTAGTGTTGTAATGTTTTGTTTTCTGCTTGAAAGAACACGAAAATAACGATACATCATATCACAAAAAATAATATCTCCCACATACACCCTGTCATCGTCACTAAAAGTAAAACTGATACCTTCTTCCGCTTCAGAAAGTATATGATTTGTGATTTGTGTGCAACCTTCTTCTATCTCATCAACTTTCTCCTTCGTTGCGCCATCCAGACTTTTAAAAAATAAATCCATGTGCACAATACAGTTCCCCCAATGATCCCCGTTGGTAGACATTTCCAAAACACTGTTATCAAAGACTGCCACTTCTTCTGGTGAGCGAAATTTCACAGCTGCTCGTACGCTTAAATTTATCTTTCTTGCAAATACAAGCAATCTATCTTCAGAAAGCCCCAGATATCTCTTAATATGAATCTTATCCTCATACATGAACTTACCCTTTTCTTGTTCCACGATCTAATTTACTTATAAAAAAACCAGTGGTGTTTGTCAAGAAAAACAGCGAGGCTAATCGGTAACAGAACAACTTGCAAATTTTTGTTATACTCACAAGTGATGGTGGCTTCACAAAAATTAGTTGGAAACATACCAATTGCTGCTACAAGCGTACTTGCAAAGGATACTACCGCAGCAAAAAACATTGTATTCATCCACATGTCGTGGGGTGGGATGTGGGCTTTTGATTACTATATAAAATTTTTTGTTCAAGCAGGTTACAATGCTCATGCCCTTGATTTGCGTGGACACGGAAAAAGCGGTGGAAGTGTGTCGGGAGCAACTATGCAAGATTATGTTGACGATATACGTACTGTTATTATTGAATTACGCATTCAAAATACTATTATCATCGGTCATTCCATGGGAGGGCTTATTGCCCTTATGTATAGCGCACAGTACGGTTCATTAGCAACAGTGTCATTGGACGGAAGCCCGACACTTGAAGCACAAGAAACAAGTGAGAGAAAAAAATATCCAGCATCATATACACCTCAAGATTCTGGCATGCCGACAAATCCTATAAAAGCAATGTTTATGCTCCCCGACATCTATCCATGGTGCCTTATGAAAATGAAAAAGAAGCTCAAGACAGAATCCGGCGTAGCACGAAGCGAAAGAAAAAAAGGTGTTTCTGTTCCCAAAGAGAGACTTAAACAACCGCTTTTATTTATTGGCGCTGAAAAAGGTATTTCTCTTCCCTTTGGAATCGGTATTGAAAAAGCGCGCATCCAGGCGAATTATTATGGCGCCCCTGTTATCGAGATAAAAGGAGCAACACACCCAGGTTTATTAATTGGTAAATATTGGAAAGATTCCGCAAAAGCTATTTTGAGCTGGTTGCGGGAAAATAATTTGTAATCGCTCAATTCAAGTAAATAGTGTATAATTATAAGACTTCTTACAGAATAAGATTCATCGCGAGATTTTCAAATTTTGAGCGAAACGAAGTGGAAAATTATGAAGCAATGCAGTGATATTGTTGAATAATTTTCCACAAGTTGTAGCCAAAATTTGGAAATCAGAGCAGAAAAATTATTCTGCAAGAGGTCTACATTATGGCAAAACGAATTACAGGAATAGAAAAAATGAAGACGTCGCGCTCAAAGAAGACAAAAAAACGTCTTGCAATAAAGCGTGAAATGTTGGCAAAAAAAGCTAGCAAGCGACGTAAGTAGAAGATGAGAAGAAATACGTATTTAAATACGTATTTCTTTTTATATGCCCCTTTACGGACATTCCGACATTCGCAAGAATGTTGGAATGTCCGTAAGAAATGCAAAAGAAAATCCGCCGCGCAAACGCGTGGCGGATTGATTTCGTATTTCGGAAAGTTTTGAAAAGACGTTTCTTATTCAAGGTATTCCGACGAAACGCTGTACATGTTTAAAGCTTCACGTACGCATACATAACCTTTTTTGCGTACACCTCGTATAACGACTAAAATTCCAACTCGTGAGTTAAAGCCACAGTTTAAAAACGACCCTGACTCATTTGTGAATTGGACTTTTTCATATCCTTTTCTCTTTGCATGCGCACGAACCACAGAATGCAAAGATTTGGGCACTGTTATCTCAATGCGATTTACACCACGCGGAACTAAAACTCCTGCTTTCTCACTTTTGGGAGAAATAGTCCCGCCCCGCCCTGCCGTTGATTGAAGACATCAGGCTTAGGCGCTGTTTTGTTGTTCTCTGACGGAGACAAGGGCATGCTGATCATAGCACTCCTTGTGGGTGCTGGTTCAAAAGACAACAGCCCTATAGTGGTGACGACGACAATAACGATGATGGCGACGATAGTACCACTAACCATCAAGAGATACTTGAAAATTTGTTGGAGTGACATAATTCCCTCCTCGGAATCTATAAATAACCTGTGAAAATCTCTGTTTTAGACGGTATCACAAAATGGATATAAAGTCAAGCACATTGGTTGACTTTCTATACGCCTTATGTTAGGATACAAACTATCAAATCTGAGCTGTTATATATGAGAAGGAACAAGGTCGTGTCTTTTTTACTACAGTATCCAGTATTTGAGACTTTAATCGATGTTGTTTCTAGGGCATATTGAGAAACCTGAGTTTCGCAACATGCTCCAAGTTATCTATCTATGGCAGACGGAACTATCGCTAGACTCACTGATAGAGGATACGGATTCATCTCTCGTGAAAATGAAGAAAAAGATCTCTTTTTCCATTCAAACGAACTCAAAGGAGTTGAATTCAATGATCTTCGAGAAGGTGACAAGGTAACATTTGACGTAAGCGAAAGTCCAAAAGGACCAAACGCTACAAATGTTAGCAAAGCGTAAACTTAAAAATACAAAAGCGCTCCGACTACGGTCGG
>CEPV01089932.1_pt1 | contig 35696 bp, 34 predicted proteins | sample 530451 | NCBI WGS metagenome assembly CEPV01 (sample SAMEA2620097, study PRJEB7988) | marine metagenome | isolation source: saline water (ENVO:00002010), including
GGAATGACACCCCTTCTTTAGACTCATTTCATATTGGAAAAGACTAATTCTTGTAAAAGCAGGGAGTCTCCGGTAACATGCGCGCTCGCCAAAATCCCTTTAAACAGGTACACATGAAGACCTTTAGCGCCAAAGCTGAATCCGTAAAGCACGATTGGTATCTGATCGATGCGAGCGACAAGACGTTGGGTCGATTGGCAACGGATATTGCCCGAAGGCTGAGAGGCAAACACAAACCGGAGTATACCCCCAATGTGGATACGGGGGACTATATCGTCGTTGTCAACGCCGAGAAAGTGAAAGTAACCGGGAAGAAAAACCGGGACAAAATCTACCATCGCTATTCCGGTTATCCGGGGGGAATGAAGTCTATTTCCTTTGAGGAGATGATTCGTCATACGCCTGAAAAGGTTATTCAACTGGCGGTGAAGGGCATGATGCCAAAGAACCGTCTGAGCCGGTCCATGCTGGGTAAATTGAAAGTATACGCCGGCGCTGAACATCCTCACACAGCACAGCAACCCATACAGTTAACCTAGTAGTCAGGATCGATCTATGCCGCAAAACTATGGAACCGGAAGACGGAAATCTGCCAGGGCCAGGGTTTACATGACCTCGGGCAAAGGCGATATCGTCGTCAATAACCGGCCGCTGGACCAGTATTTCGGGCGTGAAACGGCGCGTATGATCGTACGACAGCCGCTGGAACTTGTAGAGATGAGCGATAAGTTCGATCTCAAAATCTCCGTCAAGGGCGGCGGCGGGTCCGGTCAGGCGGGCGCCATTCGCCATGGTGTCACCAGGGCTCTGATCCAATATGATGAGACGCTAAGATCCGCGTTACGGCAAGCGGGCTGGGTCACGCGCGATGCAAGGGTGGTGGAACGCAAGAAGGTGGGTTTGCGCAAGGCACGCAAGCGACCGCAATATTCAAAAAGATAGTAACTGTCAGAAGGGTTACAACTATTCTAAGTGTCGCGAGCCGGAAATCTACTCCGGCTTTTTTGTTGGAGGTGTATTGATTATCAATTATTGCGAGGTGAAACGATGGGCGTAGTTGCCAAACACGCATCCATGATCTTTTACTCTGATGGTTTGGATCACTACAGTCAAAGAGTAAGGCTGGTTCTGTCAGAGAAGGGCGTTGCCGTAGAAATAATCGATGTAGATCCGGCCAATAAGCCGGAAGACCTTGCAGATCTCAATCCATACAACAGTCTGCCAACCCTGATAGACAGAGACCTCGTTCTGTATGAAGCGCAGGTGATCATGGAGTACCTGGACGAACGTTTCCCCCATCCGCCACTGTTGCCAGTCTATCCGGTCGCCCGGGCCCAGAGCCGTCTGTATGTTTACCGAATCCAGCGGGATTGGTGTGGCATGGTCGATACCATCGTTGCGGGCAGATCGAAAGAAACAGTGATCGAGAGAGCGAGAAAGGAACTGAGAGAAAGCCTGATCGGAATAGCGCCCATCTTTAACGACAGGCCGTTCTTCATGAGTGACGAGTTCACTCTGGTCGATTGTTGCGTAGCCCCGATTCTATGGCGTTTACCGGTGATGGGCATTGATCTTCCGGCGAGACAGACCAAACCCATACAAGCTTACATGGAACGTATCTTCGATCGAGATTCATTTCAGGCCAGCTTGTCGGAAGCCGAGTTGGATATGCGAGACTAGCGGATCTCCTGGACTTTCGTGTCCCGGACGCTCGTGTCGCGACGGATTCACCTATGACCATGACCTCGTCAGTGCCCTATCTACTCCGAGCACTGTACGACTGGATTCTAGACAACCGATGTACGCCCTATCTCGTTATCAATGCGCTGAATCGAGAAACTTCCGTGCCGCAGGATTTCGTGAAGGATGGTCAGATCGTTCTAAACATCTCTCCATCAGCCATCCGGGACCTTGAGTTAGGTGATGACTCCATCCAATTCAATGGCAGATTTGCAGGCATACGCCACGAAATACACGCTCCCATGGCTGCCGTAATGGCTATCTATGCAAAGGAAAACGGACAGGGCATGTGGTTTCCCAAAGGTGAGACAGAGCCGGAGCCACCTGCTGACAAGAAAGGTGGGCCTCATCTAAAGGTGATCAAGTAACCCTCGTTTTTGGCTGCAGCACACTAGTTGATATATTCAAATACCTTGACGATTTTCTGCACGCCGTAGGTCTGCCGCGTCAGATCCACTGCGGCGTCTGCTTCATTGTGTGTCAGCAGACCCATCATGTAGACGACCCCGTTTTCGGTCACCACCTTGACCCTGCCTGCATCGACATCCTTGTTGGCCACCATTCGGGATTTGATCTTGGTGGTGAGCCAGGCATCGTTGCTGCGGGCCACCATGGAGGTGGGGCCGGCGACACTGAGTTCATTGTGGACCTTGCGCACTTTGCGCATAGTCTTGACGGCGTTCGCTGCCGTTTGTTTCAATTCAGCGGATGCTACTTGCCCGGCAAGAAGCACAACGCCGTCGAAACTCACCACCACCACGTGGGCATCCACAAGTTCCGGTGCCGCTTCAGCGATACTGATTTTGGCCCGCGATTCAATAGTCTGGTCTTGTACAACCGAACCCCAGGTACGTTTGCCGTAGTTTTCTGATTCCTGTGAAGTTATCCGCATGATGGTCGAGCAGCCGCTCAGCAGAAGTGTGCCCGTCATGGCAAATACCCAAATACACTTCATATCAAATCCTCGGGACGTTTGTGGACGTCAGTCGTACTGAAAGGCATCTCGGAACCACTCGATTGTCATGTCTGAAGTCTCGCCACGCCCTGCCTGCGGTGGGCTGGCGGATACTACGTCGAATCGACAGTCGTAATCTCCATAGCGTCGGTGTAAGGCAAGGAAGTGTTTGGCTGCCAGTATCAGCTTTCTCTTCTTGTGATAGTCCACGCTTTCAGCGCCGCTGCCAAATCGATTACTCTTCCTGTATCTGACTTCTATGAATACCAAGAGCTCTCCCTGGTTCATGATGAGATCTATCTCACCCAATCTGCAACGGTAATTTCGCTCTATCAACGTTAAGCCACACCGACGAAGGTGATGTAGCGCGACAGTTTCCGCCCGTCTTCCTGTATCCAAACCAGTCATCGGCTCATAGGTCCAACCACAATCACTTACTGCCCTGCACGTCAACAACGATGGGAACGGGAGCGACCTTGCCATCTCTGATCTGGGCCCACATCAGTCGGCGGCTGATCACCCTTTGGTCATTGAGACTCAACACGCCAGTAGAACCGAAGATCCGATCACTCGGGATTTTTTCGAGCTGCTCCAAGCGCGGGAACAGGTGATACGCGTCAACACCAAACGCATAATAACGAGCCAGCGTGGTGCGAGCACCGTCCCACTTCGATTGAATCTGAAGCTGCAGATAATTCGAACGGGTCAGATTCCATGGAATGTCGCAAAACCGAATGCCATTGAGATCCATGTAGTCGATGCGCGACTCAGAGTTGTCATTGATGTGGGAAGTAGAATATATCGGCAGGTCCTCAGCGAAGAAAAACGCCACCGTGGGGTTGATCCCGCGAGCCTGCAAAGGGGTTGCCAACAGGAAGATGAAATCTATGTCCTGCCTCCTTCTTGGATCGAATTCGAACGGAGCCCTGATGGTTCGTCTCAGTTCGTCTGCCCGTTCGTCGCTCGCATCTACGTTAAGTAACGACCGCACCAGGGTGGAGTAATCCTTCTGGCTGGAAAACACCTTAGTGTCTGCAATGTCGCCACCAAGATACAACCATCGATCAACGAAGGTGCTGAAGTTGCGCTGTCCCCATTCGTTGTCGGGCGTCAACACAAGTGCCCGGCGATAACCCTCCCGCCATGCTTGGTTCGCTACCTGGATGACTTCGTCTTCAGGAGCCAGACCGAACTGATAGATAGCGTCGTTTGTGTGATCAGGGCTCTGCATCCTGTTGAGAGCGAGTACCGGAACGGACAGATTGCCCGTTTCACTGAGCTTCGAGACATTCTCCCTGTCGAGCGGGCCGACGATAAACTCTGCTCCGTCTGTTACTGCAGCGTTGTATTGGGTTATTACATCATCTGCGAACGTGTCGAATATAGCGATGGCGGGGGAATCGTGGCCCAATCTGACGGTTTGATAATGTGCTGCCAGGAATCCGTCTCTGATCGCTCTGCCATAGGGTGCCAGATTGCCCTGTAGCGGCAGCAGCAGAGCGATTCGTTTAGGTTTCTCCTTGACCAGGTCTGTCAGCATACCCAATCTTTCCGGTAGCTGGGATGTTGCCGGATGGTGGCTCCAAATCTGCTGCCACTTCTTAAGTTCCTGTAGCTGTCTGGTCAGGTCATCCTGGTATTGTTTTGACATGGCAGTGAGGGAAAGCCACCCCCTCAAATCGCTAGTCAGTGCATTTCTAGCGAGGTTGGTGAGTGTACGAACCGGCAGCTCCATCAACGACTTCCAGATCTTGGTATGGTTTTGCGCCTTGGCTGCGTCATTGAGCAATGGGTCAAAGAATATTCGCTCTCGTGCGCTGGCAAGGAAACGCCTCGACTGGTAATAAGCCTGGGCTCTTAACTCACCGAATCTGAGCTGGCCTTCCTGTGCCAGCGGCATGTCCGACGACAGCCAATCGAGTGCTTCATTTGGCGCATTTCGGGCAAGGGCAAGTAGCGCCTGATACTCGAGATAGAGGATGCTCGACGCTGTTGGCAGGGAACCTGACGAAATGGACGCCAAAATGATCCCTGCTTGGGAGATCTGATCAGCGTCCAATGCTAATTTGGCTGCCCGGAGTCGATAATTGTCCGCCTGGGGCAAAGTGCTGTTTTCGGCTGCCATCAATAAGCTCTGGATGTCGCCGAGTGGTACGCCCGTCGCGGCCCTGGGCATGGGTTGGCCGGGCGATTCGGGTTGGGAAGAGCAGCCGGTCAAAAGCAGCAGGCAGACAACCGCAAGCACATGGCTGCGACTCAGACTGGACTCGGTTTTTGCACTCATCTGGACTGTCATTGTATCGTATGACAATTGCTAATCGGATATTATCCCAACTGTCCGCAGGCAACGAAAGAGACACGCAATACTGACTACGCTGGACATCGCGGGCATGGATGTTGGACATCGCGGGCATGGATGTTGGACATCGCGGGCATGAATGTCGGATATCTCCGGCCGGCCAGGTGAGAATATTCCCCTTGCCGCGAGACACATATAGCAGGCGAACACTGAAGGGGCGCGGGTAGGAACTGCTCATGAGCACTAGGGGCAATCTATATGTTGTAGCGACTCCCATCGGAAATCTCGAGGACATGACCGCGAGAGCTATCCGGACCCTCGGCGAGGTGGACTTGATTGCAGCAGAAGACACCAGACACTCTCGCAAGCTACTGGAACACTTCGCAATCAAGACGCGTGTTATTTCCTATCACGATCATAACGAGTCGCAGGTCACAGCGTCGCTGATCGCCAAAATCGAGATGGGATCAAATATTGCGCTCATATCCGATGCCGGCACCCCACTGGTATCCGATCCTGGCTACCCGCTGGTGCGAACGGCGCAGGAGTCGTCCATCAGAGTGATTCCCATCCCGGGCGTAAGTGCTGTGACCACGGCACTCAGCGTCGCAGGGCTCGCCTGTGATCGATTCTCGTTCGAGGGTTTCTTACCCACCGGACGATCCGCTCGCCGAACCAGACTGAGAGAGGTGGAGCAGGAAACGCGAACCATGGTCTATCTGGAAGCACCGCATCGTATTCTGGGGACCCTGAAGGAGATGGCCAACGTCTTTGGCGGGGAGAGGACGGTGAGCATCGCCCGAGAACTGACCAAGGTATTCGAGGAGATAAAGAAGGACACACTGACGGAACTGATCGAACAGGTGCACTCCGGTGAATTGGCGCAGAAAGGGGAATTTGTAATCATGGTCCAAGGCGTGAAACAGGTCAGGTCACGCTATGATATTGAGCAGCTGCTGGAGCTTCTGTTGGCAGAGCTTGCGCCGAAAAAGGCGGTACATATTGCGAATCAGCTGACCGGCGCAAAGAAGAAAGATCTGTATCCCTTAACGATCAAGATTCGTGGCAAAGCCTAGGAGGATTCTTGATTGGCTTAAGAAATTGGCAGGACGTTGCCCATACGTAACTATCCTATTGAGCCGGGATCGATTCGGGATTAGGCTGTACAACTGAAGAGCTGGCCGGGCAACCGCCGTCGCCTGATAAGGGGGGTGGAGGAAAGTCCGGGCTCCGAAGGGCAGGGTGCCAGGTAACTCCTGGGGGGCGCGAGCCTACGGAAAGTGCAACAGAAAGCAAACCGCCTAAGCAGCCTGGCTGCCGGTAAGGGTGAAATGGTGCGGTAAGAGCGCACCGCACGGCTGGTAACATGCCGTGGCACGGTAAACCCCACCTGGAGCAAGACCAAATAGGAATCCGTTCGTGTGGCCCGCACACTGGATTCGGGTAGGTCGCTAGAGGTGCATGGTGACATGCATCCCAGATGAATGGTTGCCCACGACAGAACCCGGCTTACAGGCCGGCTCTTTAGTTATATAGATTCTCACTTTAATACAAAACAGCTCTAAGACCCCGAACATAAGAAGTTACTTTAACTTTTCCCCATATCTTTTTGTATTCAAGACCTTTCTGGGCTTTTCTACAAAACAGATTCCAAGAATCTCCTAAGTTATTGTGTTTTAACGACAAATCGATCTCCCATCGAACTGAAAGTCGCTTGACTATTGACCGTCACCCCTTATAGTGTGCCGAACAAAGTGGGAATAAGTGTCTATTTGTGGTGATTTTGAGCGGTTAGTGGAAAGTCAGTCATGTTTCGTGGTGTTAGCTTCATCAATCTGGATGCCAAGGGTAGGCTTGCGATTCCGACGCGCTATCGTAACCGCCTCGTGGAGCACTGTGATGGTCAGATCGTCGTCACGATCGATACGGACGAAAGGTGTTTGCTGATCTATCCACTACCACAATGGGAAGACATCGAGCGAAAAGTCGAGGCCCTGCCCAGCTTCAGTCCGGCAGCGCGAAGGGTACAGCGGCTCTTGATCGGTCATGCGACAGATATTCAGGTTGATGGGAGTGGAAGAATCCTGCTGCCCATACCGCTGCGCGAGTATGCCAAGTTGGAGAAGAAGGTAGTGATGTTGGGGCAGGGAGGCAAGCTGGAACTGTGGAGTGAAGCCTGTTGGTTGGAGCGAAGGGAGAGCTGGCTTGAGGATCAGTCAGAGTTGGAGATACCCGCTGAATTGCGCTCTCTGTCGCTGTAACAGCCTCGCTGATGACTGGGTACAGGTTCCGGGGCATTGTGAGCAGATGGGTTCGCAGACGATTCGAGTTCCGCCGGGGCAATGGAAGCACATAGAGCTGTACTGCTAAAGGAGTCAGTGAAGGCGCTGGTGCAAGATGCAGACGGTGAGTATGTTGACTGTACCTACGGTCGCGGCGGTCATACAGCGGAGATTCTGGAATATCTAAGTCCGCAAGGGCGGTTACTGGTGATTGATAAGGATCTGCAGGCAATCGAGCACGCCAACAGGCTCTATGGGTCTGGCGGCAGAGTGACTGCAGTGCACGGGTCCTTTGCCGATCTGAATGAACACGCCGCACATGCCGGCCTGGGCCCATTGAGTGGTGTATTGATGGATCTGGGTGTCTCTTCCCCTCAGCTCGAGAACAGTGCGCGTGGATTCAGTTTTGATCGTGACGGTCCTCTGGATATGAGGATGAATCAGGCGAGCGGCGTAACGGCTGCCGAATGGCTGGCAGCCGTGCAGGAAAGCGACTTGGCTAACGTCATTAGGAAATACGGCGAGGAGAAGTTCGCGCGGCGCATAGCAAGAGACGTCGTCCGCAGCCGCATCGATTCACCAATCGCGACAACCAGCCAGTTGGCAGGAATTATCGAAGGGGCCGTGCCGACCCGCGAGAGGAAGAAGCACCCGGCTACCAGGAGTTTCCAGGCGATCAGAATATTCATCAACAATGAGCTGGACGATATTGAACGATGCCTGCATGTGGCACTAGAGCGATTGAATAAAGGCGGCAGACTGGTGGTCATCAGCTTTCACTCCCTGGAAGACCGAATCGTCAAACGCTTTATGCGTGACCATCACAGGGGAGACCCTTTCCCGCCGAGACTGCCAGTGCGGGAGGATCAGCTGAGTAGGAAGGTGAAACGCATAGGCAAGGCTGTTCGAGCGAGTAAGGAGGAGATCGCTGTCAACATTCGGGCACGAAGTGCAGTGATGAGAGTGGCTGAGAAGTTGGTGTGACTGAAGGAAGGCTGAGCAGTGTTTAAGGGATCAGTCCTAGTGGAGTTGTACAGATGGATGCTGCAGCGTTACGTTCTGCTGACTCTGGCTGCACTGCTTGTGACCGTTGGATCTGCATTGAGCGTAATCTATGTGACTCACTTGAATCGTCAGTTCTACGGTCAGTTGCAGGATCTCCAGAAACAGAAGGACTTGCTGGAGAGTGAGTATGAGAAATTGCTCTTGGAGCAGAGCGCCTGGTCTGAATACTCGCGTGTGGAGAGTTTGTCCGTATCACGCCTTGCCATGAAGACGCCTGCAGTGGGAGATGTCGTCTTGGTTGAGTACGGGAATGACCGCAAGTGAAGATTCCCGGTCTTGGAATAGCAGAGGACTGAATCAGTTGGGGAAACAGACTGTCCAGAAAGATCCGTTCAGATACCACATGGTTCGTGTGGTCCTGGTATCGCTGTCCATTGTTCTGGTTGCCCGGGTACTGATGCTACACACCGTTGAGCGTGATTTCTTGCAGGATCAGGGTGATGCCAGGACTGTGAGAACTGAGAAGATATTCGCTCACCGAGGAATGATACAAGACCGGCAAGGAAAACCTTTGGCAATCAGCAGCCCTGTGGGATCCATCTGGGCAGATCCGAAAAAACTGATCCAGGCCGACGACGGCCTCGCCGCCTTGGCCATGGCGTTGGGAGTGGAGGCCACGACGTTTGAAGACAGACTTCTGTCAAACCAGGATAGGGACTTCATTTACCTAAGACGGCATCTGCCGCCTTTGCAGGTAGACAAGATACTGTCGCTTTCGCTTGCCGGGGTATATGTGCAACGTGAGTACCACAGATTCTATCCTGCTGGCGAGGTCACTGCACAGGTGCTCGGCTTTACAAACATAGATGATGAGGGGCAAGAAGGGCTCGAATTGGCATTTGACGACTGGTTGCGCGGAACGCCGGGAAAGAAAAAGGTGCTGAAAAACCTGTATGGCCAAATTGTCAGGGATATCAAACCCATCAGAAGCGCCGAGGAAGGGCGAACATTGGCGCTGAGTTTGGATCTTAGAGTGCAGTACCACGCATATCGGGAACTGAAAACTGCCATGAAGAGATACAAGGCGGAATCGGGATCAATAGTCATTCTCGATGTGGTAAACGGTGAAGTGTTGGCCATGGTGAACCAGCCTTCATTTAATCCGAACGATCGATCCAGCCTGCAAGCTGCCTTCGTTCGCAATAGAGCAGTGACCGATCTGTTCGAACCGGGCTCTACAGTTAAACCATTCACGTTGGCTGTTGCGTTACAGTCAGGAGAATATGCACCCCACACCAAGATCGACACAGCACCCGGGTTCATCAGGGTGGACGACAAGATGATCAGTGATCCCAGCAACCGAGGCGTTCTGGATGTAGCCTCGGTGATATCGAAATCCAGCCAGGTTGGCATAACCAAAATCGCATTGAGCCTGAATGAACAGGATATGTGGAATATGTTTCACGAGCTGGGTTTAGGTCAGATCACAGGTGCAGGATTTCCCGGTGAAAGTGCGGGCTACCTGCCCAACCGCAGGAATTGGAATGACATAGAGCGAGCCACCTTTGCATACGGCTATGGCTTAAGCGTTACACCACTTCAGCTAGCTAGAGCGTATCTGGTGATTGCCAGTGGTGGAGTTAAGAAGCAGATCTCACTGGTGAAGAGATCGGCGCAGAGCCCGCAGCGGGTATTGGACGAGAAGGTGGCAAAGCAAGTCCTGCAAATACTCGAGCGAGTCGTTACTCAAGGTACCGGCCGTAGGGCAAAGGTGGACTCCTACACGGTTGCCGGTAAGACCGGTACAGTCAGAAAAGTTGGCGCCAGTGGATATGACACTACTCACCATCTGGCATTCTTTGTTGGTGTAACGCCGGTTAGCGATCCAAGGCTGGTAGCCGTCGTATTGATCAACGACTCAAAAAGTGATGAGTTTGGCGGCGGTTCCATCGCAGCACCGGTTTTTTCTCGGGTGATGACAGGAGCGCTGCGACTGCTAAACATACCACCCGACGATTTCAAGAAGGCGGCATAGGAACAGACACTAACCATGCAGGCCAAGCAGTTTGAAAAGACAGTCAGCCAGGTTATATCTGGTATTGACATCGAAGAGGATGTGACCATCAGTGGCGTCCAGAAGGACAGTCGCTTGGTAAAGGAGGGCGAGCTGTTTCTGGCAGTACCAGGACCTGAAACCGACGGGCGCCTCTACATAAATGCAGCGATTGAAAATGGCGCTGCCGTCGTTCTGTATGAATCCGGCTGGAAAGAGACGCTAGCGGCAAGTTCGGTTCCCATCATCGAGGTGGACAGGTTGTCAGCCAGAACAGGGGAGATAGCTAGTAGTTTCTTTGATGAACCTTCACGGAACATGGACGTTATTGCTGTTACCGGTACCAACGGAAAGACCTCCTGCAGTCACTTTATCGCCACATCACTTACGGTCCTGGGCACAAGGTGTGGTGTTATAGGAACCCTGGGGTATGGGTTCCCGCCCGATTTGCTGCCATGCGGCCTGACCACGCCGGGTGCCATCGAGATGCAGAAGTTTCTGTCTGATATGAAGCTGCAGGAGGCGCAGGCAGTCGCTGTTGAAGCGTCTTCACACGGATTGGTTCAGGGCCGGCTGAATGGCACTGACGTAAAGACTGCCGTTCTGACAAACCTGACCAGAGATCATCTCGACTATCACCAGACCCTGGCCCAATACAAATCGGGCAAGCGCATTCTGTTTGAGATGCCGAGCGTCGAGTTGGCGGTATTGAACCGCGATGATCCCTTTGGAATTGAGCTTCAGGAATCTCTGCCGGCAGACACCGTGAGTATAAGCTATAGCCTCGAGGACAAGGGTGCGGATGTTTTCTGTGAAGAGATGAGTTTTCAAGAAGAGGGGATGTCTTCAAAGGTCAATACGCCCTGGGGGAATGGCTCGTTGACTACGTCGCTATACGGTAGGTTCAACTTAAGCAACTTGTTGGCGGTTCTATGTGTATTGGGTAGCAAGGGCTACAAATTGGAGTACATTCTGACAACCATGGCTGACGTCAAGAACATAAGGGGTAGGATGGATCGCCTCGATCGTAACGACCGTGCGACTGTGATTATAGACTTTGCTCATACTCCTGACGCATTGGATAAGGCGCTGATGGCAATTCGTGAGCATTGTACCGGTAAGTTGTGGTGCGTGTTTGGCTGTGGCGGCAACAGAGACAGCGGCAAGCGAGAGCAGATGGGCAAAATTGCGGGCAGATTATCAGATTATGTCGTCTTGACCGATGACAATCCCCGCGATGAGGATTCTGAAGAGATCATAGATGAGATCTTGGCTGGTGTAGCTGACCCCGACAAAGTACATGTGGATTCGGATCGCTCCAAAGCGATCGAGTACGCCGTTCGCGCTGCGGCTGTCAACGATGTGGTTCTCATAGCAGGAAAAGGGCACGAGGACTATCAGGAGATGGGTGGAGTAAAAAGACCTTTCAGTGACTATGAGCAGGTGGAGATGGCACTAGGAACTTAAAGGTGGCTAAGAGCATAGCGATTCTGGTGATGGTGATCGGGAGGAAGAAGGTGATTATCGGTTTGGGGAAAACAGGCTATTCCTGTGCACGCTATTTCGCGTCCCAGGATATCCCGTTCCAAGTTGTCGATCAGGCTAAATCCCCGCTGTTGTTAACAACATTTCAACAAGAAATGCCGGCGGTCACTGTGAAAACCGGTGGCTTGGACCAGAAGATGCTGCTACAGGCGGATGAAATGGTGGTCAGCCCGGGCGTGCCCCTGGCTACTCCGGAGATCCAGAACGCAGTGGCGGCGGGCATTAAGGTAACTGGTGACATCGACATATTCAGCCACGTCGTGGCCAAACCCTTGCTCGCCATCACCGGGTCCAACGGCAAGAGTACAGTGACCAGTCTGGTCGGACAGATGGCCATGGACAACGGACTAAACGCCGCTGTTGGGGGCAACCTGGGGCTTCCGGCCCTTGATCTCGTGTCCTTAGATCATGACATGTACGTGTTGGAAATATCGAGTTTTCAACTGGAGACAACCGAGGCGCTCGGTGCGCAAGTTGCAGCAGTGCTCAACCTGAGCCCCGATCACCTGGACAGGTATCCGAGCGAACGTCATTACTATGCGGCCAAGAATAGAATCTTCCACGGTTGTGAACAGGCCGTCATAAATCGAGACCAGCCATTGCAGCTCGACATCCCGGAAGACGCGACCAGATGGAGTTTTGGCTCAGGTGCTGCAACATCCGAGCGTGAATTTGGATTGATGAAACGTGGCGAGCAGACCTACTTGAGTTGGGGAAGCAAACCCCTGCTGCCTGGCAGAGAGCTGAAGATTGCGGGAGTGCACAACTACCTAAATGCTCTGGCCGGCTTGGCGATCGGGCTTGCGGCGGGCTTCCCTCTGGACGGCATGCTGGATACGCTGACGAATTTCAGCGGTCTGGAACACCGATGTGAATGGGTTGCACGTATCGGAGGAGTCGATTTCATCAATGACTCAAAAGCAACCAATGTGGGAGCAGCCGTGGCGGCGATAAAAGGCCTAGGCGAGACCTGTAACGGAAGAATCGTCCTGATCGCGGGAGGCGACGCGAAGGGTGCAGATTTTGCTCCGTTAAGAGAACCGACAAAAACTCACGTGCGCAGCGTCATACTGATGGGCCAGGATGCTGACGCCATAGACGATGTTCTAAAGGACGTGGTGCAGGTACATAGGGCCGCGACTCTGGGCGAGGCTTTGGATCTGGCTGTGAAGCAATCCAACAACGATGACATGGTTTTGCTGTCACCAGCTTGTGCGAGCCTGGATATGTTCGATAGTTTTGAACAGCGCGGAGATCTGTTCAAAAGCCTGATAGCTGAATACACCTAGGGGTGCGATCGGTGAAGACTGCAGTGAGGGAAATGGCAATCAGACAGCGAGATGGTGTTCGTTGTCCCGTTGATCTATTCCTGCTGATCATCGTGGTTGTACTGACAACGATCGGCATTGTTATGGTAGCGTCGGCGTCGAGTGATATTTCGAACAGAGTTTACGGCAGCCCCTTCTTACTGCTTGCCAAACACATTGTCTTTCTGTCAGTTAGCTTGCTGATTGCCTGCTCGACCTTGCTGGTTCCCATTCGTTTCTGGCAGGAAATAGACTGGCTGCTACTAATCGTGACCTTTGCGCTCCTGGTTGCCGTTTTGGTGCCGGGCATAGGCAGGGAAGTGAATGGCAGCATTCGATGGATATCACTGGGATCGTTCTCAATTCAGAGCTCTGAATTCGTCAAGCTGTTTATCATCATGTATGTCTCGGGCTATCTGGTACGCAGAAAAGAGCAACTGTTGAACCAGTGGCTCGGCTTTGCCAAACCCTTTGTACTGCTATGTGCGGTGGTGCTGCTGTTGCTCATGCAACCTGATTTTGGCGCGGTGGTCGTCATCACCGTGTCCGTATTGGGGTTGATATTCCTAGCCGGCGTGCCTCTGCAGCAGTTCTTGCCGGTGATCACGTTGAGCTCACTCACCGTATCGTGCATTGCCATATGGCAACCCTATCGACTTCAAAGACTGATCGCATTTGCCGATCCCTGGGAGCACCAGTATTCCAGTGGATATCAGTTGACTCAGGCGCTCATAGCATTCGGGCGGGGAGAGTGGTTCGGGCTGGGGCTCGGAAACAGTATTCAAAAGCTGTTCTTCTTGCCGGAAGCGCATACTGATTTCTTGTTTTCAATCCTTGCTGAGGAATTGGGAGCGTTAGGAGCCATCGCAGTGATTGCACTGTTCGTGTGTCTTATCTGCCGCGCTCTTTGGATAGGCAAGAGAGCACATGAAATCGGGGAGGAGTTCACTGGTCTGTTGGCGTATGGGATAGCGCTCTTGCTGAGTAGTCAGATCATCATAAATATCGGTGTCAATCTCGGTCTGCTCCCTACCAAGGGATTGACGTTACCGTTTGTCAGCTACGGTGGAAACAGTCTGGTTGTGTGCAGTATATGTATCGCAATTCTGCTTCGAATCGATTATGAAAACAGCAAGAAGACGTTGCACACGGGTCGAGTTAGAGATGCGGAATAAACAATCTAAGGGTGTGGTTGAAATACCCGAGATGCGCAGAATAGACCGAATTCACTTTGTGGGAATCGGTGGTGCAGGCATGTGTGGAATCGCAGAGGTGTTGATAAACCAGGGATACAAGGTCTCGGGGTCTGATCTCGCCGAAAATCCAACCACCCATCGATTGGTGGATTTGGGCGCCGTTGTGCACTATGGACATAGTGCTGACAATATCACTGACTCTGATGTGGTAGTCGTATCCAGTGCCATACAGAAGGACAACGCAGAAGTCGCAGCCGCGAGGCAGCAGCGTATCCCGGTCGTTAGACGCGCAGAGATGCTTTCTGAACTGATGCGATATCGCCATGGTATCGCTGTGGCAGGCACTCACGGCAAGACGACCACCACCAGTCTAATCGCATCGGTGCTCGCTCAGGGAGGGCTGGACCCAACATTCATCATTGGCGGGCTGCTGAACAGTGCGGAAACTAACGCTAAGCTGGGTGCCAGCCGTTACATGGTTGCAGAAGCGGATGAAAGCGATGCATCGTTTCTACACCTGCAACCGATGGTTGTCATCCTGACAAATGTCGACTCCGATCATCTGTCGAACTATGAGGGAAGCTTCAGCAAACTCAAGCAGGCATTCGTTCAGTTTGCCCACAATCTGCCATTCTATGGAATCGTAATCGCCTGTATTGATGACCCGGTGATCAGAGAGATTCTGCCTGATCTGCAAAGGGCGATCATAACCTACGGATTTGACGAGTCTGCCGACATCATGGCTCATCAGGTGGAGCAGTCGCAAACAACCACCACATTTAAGGTGCGTCGCACTAACCGAAAAGACCTTGCCATTACGCTGCACATGCCGGGACGGCACAATGTGCTGAACGCGCTGGCCGCTGTCGCCGTTGCTTCGGACGAAGGCTTGGCCGATCAGGCCATTACGAAGGGACTCGAGAACTTTCAGGGAGTTGGCAGGAGATTTGAGCTGCACGGATGCTTTAGTTGTGATAGTGGCCAGCTTATTTTGGTTGATGACTACGGTCACCATCCTAGTGAAGTGATGGCGACCATTGATGCCGTGCGAGAGGGTTGGCCTGATAACCGGTTGGTGATGGTGTACCAGCCGCACCGATTCACACGAACACATGATCTATATGAAGACTTTGTAGATGTGCTGTCAAACGTAGACCTGTTGATTCTACTGGATGTCTATTCGGCAGGTGAGAAGAAGATAGCTGGCGCTGACAGCAGACATCTGTGCAGAAGCATCCGCCAGCGAGGGGTAGTGGATCCAATACATGTCGCCACAATAGAAGCAGTTCCCAGTGTGCTGGCTGATGTCGTTCGTCAAGGCGATATAGTTCTTACCCAGGGCGCGGGAGATACCGGAAAACTAGCGGCGAATCTGAGCCAGCTTTGGGCTAATCGGAAGATATGAGGTAGAAGAGAATTGGCCAGAACCGTAACGAGGGTATTCAAGGTGCTGCTATCGGCAGTCCTCTGTTTGGCTGTTGGCGTCGCCGGTATGTTCCTTAATGACAATGTGATCAATGCGCCGGTTGTGTATGTGGATATACGAGGAGTTCTGGACGAGCGTGAGACTGCGATATTGAGGCAAGAACTGTCCACCGGGGGTCTTGCGGATCTTTCCATTCGAGACCTGAAGCCGGTTCTTGAAGAGATCGGATGGGTACACCACGTCAATGTAAAGAAGGTTTGGCCTGATGTACTGAAAGTGTGGGTAATCAAGCAAAAGGCCATAGCGAAGTGGAGCTCAGATGCCTACCTTAATGCTGACGGGCAGGTGTTCGAATCGAAACTTCCTGTTGAATCGAATCTGCCGAGCCTGAGTGGCCCACCGGGCGCCGAGAAACTTGTCATGTCACAGTTCCAGCAGCTTAGTAAGGCGTTGCAGAAGACGGGTCTATCGGTACGCAAGCTCGACCTGGATGACCGGGGAGAGTGGGTTCTGCAATTGAAGAGTGAGGTCGTGGTTAAGCTTGGGAAGGAAGACATATTTGAAAGGATGCAGAGGCTTATCAAGGTTCATGAAGCCGTGGGCTTGGCTGACAAGGTTAGGGCAATAGCGGAGATCGATACGCGTTATCCAAATGGTGTAGCGGTGAGTTGGAAGGATGAAACTTGCACAGACGGTTGTAATCAATTTGCAGGCAACGACAACATTGAGAGAAAACAGACATTATGAACGCTATATCCGGAAATCAGATGATCGTTGGTTTAGATATTGGTACGTCCAAGGTGGTTTGCATAGTGGGAGAGGTCTCCCCGGAAGGGCAAATCGAGATCGTTGGCATCGGTAGTCATCAATCCAGAGGGCTTAAGAAGGGAGTGGTGGTCAATATCGATTCCACCGTACAGTCCATTCAACACGCAGTCGAGGAGGCCGAACTTATGGCGGGTTGCCAGATCCATTCGGTCTACGCGGGAATTGCGGGCAATCACATTCGCAGTCTCAATTCACACGGCATTGTCGCTATCCGGGATAGAGAGGTATTTCTACCGGATATCGACAGAGTGATCGACGCCGCGCAGGCAGTAGCTATCCCGGCTGACCAGAAGGTGCTGCATATTCTTCCTCAGGAGTACGTAATCGATATGCAGGAGGGCGTTAAGGAACCTCTTGGTATGTCGGGCGTGAGGCTGGAGGCCAAGGTTCACTTGGTGACATGTGCGGTCAATGCGGCTCAGAACGTCGAGAAGTGTATACGCCGCTGTGGTCTTGATGTGGATGATGTAATTCTGGAGCAACTTGCGTCCAGCTACGCGGTGCTGACTGAAGATGAAAAAGAGCTAGGCGTGTGTCTGGCGGACATTGGTGGCGGCACCACGGATATAGCAGTATTTACTGACGGAGCGATCCGCCACACGGCGGTAATTCCCATCGCTGGCAGTCAGGTTACCAACGATATAGCGATGGCGTTCAGAACGCCTACACCGCATGCAGAGGAGATCAAGATCAAGTATGGCTGTGCCTTGGCAAAACTGACAGGTGAAGGTGAAACGGTCAAAGTACCGAGCGTCGGCGACAGGGCAGATAGAGACCTGTCCAGACAGGCACTTGCTGAAGTGATTGAACCGAGGTACGAAGAGCTGTTCATGCTGGTGCAGGCGGAGCTCAGGAGAAGCGGCTTTGAAGAACTGGTTGCTGCCGGAATCGTATTGACTGGTGGTACATCGAGAATGGAAGGCGTCGTTGAGCTGGCAGAAGAGATCTTCCACATGCCGGTCAGCATTGGCAAACCGAAGGGAGTGACTGGGTTAACGGACATTGTTAAGAATCCCATTTATTCAACTGCGGTTGGTTTGCTGCTTTGGGGTGGTCGACAACGATTGGCAGGGGATCAAGGAAATAGTGGTGGAGAAGGAGTTTCTGGAGTGGTCGATAGTATCGGGGCATGGTTGAAGAGATTGAGTAATTAGCTACTAGCTGAAAAAAAGGAGAGTCAGAATGTTTGAATTGATTGATAACGCAACTCCGGATCCAATTATCAAGGTGATTGGAGTTGGTGGCGGAGGGGGCAATGCAGTAGAACACATGGTCATGCGAGAGATCGCGGGTGTGGACTTCATCTGCGCCAACACCGATGCTCAGGCTCTGAAGGTTCTATCTGCGAAGACGTTGTTGCAGTTGGGTTCCTCCGTTACCAAGGGGTTGGGGGCGGGCTCCAACCCTGAATTGGGTAAACAGGCGGCTATTGAAGATCGCGATCGGATTGCGGAAGTGTTGCAGGGAGCGGACATGGTCTTCATCACTGCCGGCATGGGCGGCGGAACGGGTACAGGAGGCGCACCCATCGTCGCAGAGGTGGCAAGAGAACTGGATATACTCACTGTCGCCGTAGTCACCAAACCGTTCCCCTTTGAAGGAAAGAAAAGGCTTAAGAATGCACAGGAAGGCATAAAGGAACTGGCTCAGAATGTAGACTCTCTGATAACGATCCCGAACGAAAAACTACTGTCCATCATGGGAGAGGACACGCCCTTGTTGGAGGCATTTGGGGCGGTAGATGACGTGCTGTTGGGTGCGGTTCAAGGCATTGCTGATCTAATCGTCAGACCTGGAAAGATAAATGTAGATTTCGCGGATGTCAGAACCGTTATGTTGGAAATGGGCATGGCGATGATGGGTTCGGGAACTGCCACGGGAGAGTCAAGGGCTGCTGAGGCGGCTGAGACGGCCATCAAAAGCCGGCTATTGGATGAGGTCGACATACATGGTGCCCGAGGCATCCTTGTGAACATTGCTGCGGGCGTTGACATATCGCTGGGAGAATTCAGTGAAGTCGGCGCGACTATCGAGGAGTATGCGTCTGATAATGCAACGGTGGTGATAGGAACGGTAATCGATCCGGAAATGACCGATGAGATCAGAGTAACCGTTGTCGCCACCGGTCTTGGCAATGCTGAAATGGACGGCGGCAGGAAGAGTGCTGACAAGACGCAGAAGATCCTTGCGGGGGATGGGACCGTTGACTACACGGAATTCGACAAACCTACACTGATGAGAAACAGAAAAGTGGGGGAAGGCGATGATGCACAGGTAGGCAAGAACGACATGGAGTATCTGGACATTCCCGCTTTTCTGCGCAGGCAGGCCGATTAGAATGTGGCTTGGCTACACCAAGCCACAATTCATGCAACTATTTCAAAAACTGACAGTCAGACATAACTAGCGATAGTGGGCGCGCAATTGGACCAATAGTTTGTCAGAAGCGAATTTGGTACCATATCCGCCCCGGTCATCGCATGGAATGCAGCAAAGATAATCAAAAATGATTAGACAAAGAACGCTGAAGAACGTCATTAGGGCAACTGGGGTGGGCTTACACACGGGGGAAAAAGTCTACCTGACTTTACGACCAGCGCCTGTCGACTCCGGCATCATCTTCTCCAGAGTAGATATCAACCCGAACGTGGAAATACCCGCAAGGACTGAATTTGTGGGTGATACGACGCTAAACACCACGATCACCAGAGACAGTTACCGCATTGCCACCATCGAGCATCTGATGTCGGCCTTTGCCGGGATGGGCATCGACAACGCCTTCGTCGAAGTAAGCGCTCCGGAATTGCCAATTATGGATGGCAGTGCTGCCACATTCGTGTTTCTTATCCAGTCCGCGGGCATCGAGGAGCAGGATGCCGCCAAGAAGTTTATTCGAGTTAACGAGGAGGTATCCGTCTCTTCAATCAATCTCGAAGATGACTACGCCAAAATAGAGCCGTTCGATGGGTTCAAAGTGAACCATACCATCGTGTATGACAATCCCGTCATAAAAGAGCAGCATGCCAGCGTGAATTTCTCCACCACTTCGTTTGTCAAGGAAGTCAGTAGAGCGCGAACCTTCGGCTTGATGCATGAATTTGAGCACCTTCGGGAGATGAATCTGATTCAGGGTGGCAGTTTAGACAACGCTGTAGTCGTAGATGACTATCGAATCCTGAACGATGACGGTCTAAGGCATGAGGACGAATTTGTCCGCCACAAGATCCTTGATGCGATCGGTGACCTGTACGTGCTTGGTCATTGTGTGATAGGTGAGTTTACCGGATACAAGTCCGGCCACAAGGCCCATCACGCCCTGCGCGAAACGTTGCTGGCACGGCGCGATGCATGGGAAATCGTCACTTTTGACGATCCGGAAGGGGTACCAATCGCATTTACACGGCCAATCTACGCGAATTAAGGGATCGATTCGGGGTTTTCTCTAGATAGCAGCTACGAAAGGGCCGGTCACGGCATTATCAGGTGGCGAACAGCCCAATCATCTGCCATATTTGCCTAATCACTGTTGTGGGATAGCTTAATTAAGGCTTTTCGTAACGGTTTATCTTCGATATATTTAGCTACGGCGGCCATCTGTTTGGCATTATGCGCTGATATCGGGGTTGCTGGTCGTTGGTTGTCGGTTGGTGCATACCAAGGTTTGACCGTTAGACGGATGCGTCCGAGGTCTTGAAACGACTGATGGGACGCCAGTTTTTCGATTAACTCACTCTCTTGGTAGCGAAGTCTGGTAATCCAGTGCGCACTGTCGGTGAGGAGATGAAGTACACCTTCGCGGTATGTAGCAACCCGAATGTGGGGCTGGGTGGACAGGGGCAGGTACCGATAGACCAGTTGCTGCAGCCGTTGAAGCGTCTGGGTTTGTTTGAAGAGCGTGTGCAAGGCACTGTCAGGATCGCTCATCAGACTGGAGGCGTGCTTTATCGGGCTTTTGCTACCTGACATCGGAATCCGTTACTACAAGGAAGTCAATAGAAGTAGATAGTAAATCTGATTGCTATGAAATTCATCATCATCAACCAAAAAAGCGGGAAATCCCGCTATATGTCAGCCAATCGGTTTATATTGGGAGTGGCCATTGCCAGTCTGCTGGGGTTGCCCGCGGCAATAGGCTACGTGTCATATCGCGCCGGACTGAAAGAAGCCGGCATTACCTCGGACATCGTCAGCAAGTGGAAAGAGGCGCTGCAACATCAGGTTGAAGCGATCGAGAACGCCCGACGAGATGCCCGGGAGAATCTGGAGGCATCGGCGCTCCGACTAGCCCAGCTCCAGGCTAGGATCGTTCGCTTGGATGCACTTGGTGAACGACTGTCCAATATCGCGAATCTGGATGAGGGTGAGTTCGATTTCTCCCAAGCGCCTGCTTTGGGTGGCCCGGAATCTGTCGAGATGGGAGCCGCTTACAGCGCTCCTGACTTCCTGGAAGTCATGGACGAATTGGCCGAGGATATCGAGAGTCGGGGCAATCAGCTCTCCATTCTAGAGACCCTGCTGGTGGACCGAAAGATCCAAAGTGACGTCTTTCTGGCTGGACGACCGGTCGAGAAGGGCTGGATGTCCTCTCGTTTTGGCAGAAGGACAGACCCGATCAATGGTCGCATGGCTTGGCACAATGGCGTCGATTTCGCCGGCAAGGATGGCTCCGACGTGATCACCGTGGCCGCCGGCGTGGTGGTGTATTCCGGACCGCGCAGCGGTTTTGGCAAGATGGTGGAGATCAACCACGGTGGCGGATTTACCAGTCGATACGGTCATCACAAGGAGCTGTTCGTCAAGGTTGGGGATATCGTCAAGAAAGGCCAGGTCCTCGGGAAGATGGGGAGCAGCGGCCGTTCCACCGGTCCCCACGTTCATTTCGAGGTCTTCAAGAACGGCCGCGTCGTGGATCCCTCCTCCTACATCCATCGTACTGCCAGATAATCCAGCCTACTACCCCTCTTTTTCTATCTTAAAGCACGCCAGTCGTGCGTTCATATGTTGCGTGATATCTGATTGAAGAGATAGTCCCTATGGCGATGCAGATCTTAAGGAAGCTATTCGGCAGTAAGAACGACCGGGAACTCAAGCGGATGAGCAGGATTGTTGACCAGATCAACAGTCTTGAAGAATCCACCCAGCAACTCACCGACGAAGAAATTCGGCAACACAAGGAACTCTTCACGCAGAGGCTGCTGGACGGTGAGACGCTGGACCAGCTCTTGCCGGAAGCGTTTGCGTTGACCAGAGAAGTGGGCAAGAGAACGTTGGGGCAGAGGATCTTCGATGTACAGTTGATCGGCGGAATCACGCTGCATGAAGGGCGTATCGCGGAAATGCGGACCGGTGAAGGGAAGACACTGGTGGCGACGTTGCCGTTGTACTTGAACGCTTTGGAGGGACACGGTGTCCAGTTGATCACTGTAAACGACTATCTTGCCAAGTGGGGTGCGGAGTGGATGCATCCAATCTATGAGGCCCTCGGCATGTCCGTAGGTGTGGTCTATGCAGGGCAGGCGCAACAGGAGAAGGTCGAGGCCTACCAGTGCGATATTACCTATGGCACCAACAACGAGTTTGGTTTTGACTATTTGCGGGACAACATGGCCTTTACCTTGGCCGATAAAGTGCAGAGGCCGCTGCATTACGCCATCGTGGATGAGGTGGATTCCATCCTGATCGATGAGGCGAGAACTCCCCTCATCATTTCCGGTGGCGTTGAAGATAGCTCTGAACTGTATCAAGTGATCAACCGAATCGTGCCGTCGCTCACCCAACAGATCAAAACCCCTGAAGATATCCTCAATGAGATAGTGCCGCCAGGCGACTATTACGTCGACGAAAAACAGCGTGATATCGAGTTGACGGAAGATGGTCATCAGAAGATTGAAGCCCTGTTGACGAAACACAAGCTATTGGCAGATGGCGAGAGCCTGTACGGCGCAGCCAATCTTGGGCTGCTCCACCACGTGCATTCAGCGCTGAAGGCCCACTTGCTGTTCCAGAAGGATGTCGAGTACATCGTGCAGGACAATGAGATCGTCATCGTGGACGAGCATACGGGCCGGACCATGCCTGGCAGGCGCTGGTCGGGAGGAATCCATCAGGCCATTGAGGCGAAAGAAGGGGTCAACATCACTGAGGAAAGTCAGACTCTGGCATCCACTACATTCCAGAACTATTTCCGCCTGTACGACAAATTGTCCGGTATGACAGGCACCGCCGACACTGAAGCTTTTGAATTCATGCAGATATATGGTCTGGATGTGGTCGTTATCCCCACCAATTTGCCGATGATCAGAGACGATTCGAATGACCTGATCTACCTGACACACGAGGAGAAGTTCGAGGCGATCGTCGAAGAGATCAGAAACTGTCGGGCAGGCGATGTTCCCGTGCTGGTGGGAACTGCATCCATTGAGACGTCGGAACTGCTATCCGGCATGCTGAAGAAGAAAAAGGTCCAGCACAGTATCCTGAATGCCAAGTTCCACGAAAAGGAAGCTGAGATTATTGCCCAGGCAGGACGTCCCGGCTCTGTCACAATCGCCACCAACATGGCCGGCAGGGGAACCGATATTATACTTGGGGGCAATTGGGAGGCAGAAGTGGCCGACCTCAAGGACCCGTCGCCGGAGAAGATCGAGTCCATCAGAGAGGCATGGCAGAAGCGGCACGATATGGTTATCGAAGGGGGCGGACTGCACGTCGTCGGAACCGAGCGACACGAGAGCCGTCGCATCGACAATCAGCTCCGGGGCCGAGCGGGACGCATGGGTGATCCTGGCCAATCACGGTTCTTCCTGTCGCTAGAAGACAACCTGATGCGCATATTCGCATCGGACAGGGTGAAGAGCTGGATGCAGAATCTAGGTATGGAGCGGGGCGAAGCGATTGAACACAAGATGGTCACTAACGCCATCGAGAAAGCGCAGAAGAAGGTCGAGGGCCGCAACTTCGATATCAGAAAGCAGTTACTGGAATACGATGACGTAGCCAATTCTCAACGCCAGATGATCTATGGCCAGCGCAACGAACTGATGGAATCGACCGATGTTTCCAATGTCGTTCAGTCGATCCGTGCAGAGGTGGTCAATCAAGTCATCGAAAACTTCATTCCGCCACAAAGTCTGGAGGAGCAGTGGGATATCGCTGGTCTGGAGCAGAGCTGCCAGACGGAGTTCAACTGCCGCATTCCCGTACAACGGTGGCTGGATGAAGATGAGGAACTGTACGAAGACTCGCTCAAGGAGAAGATCCTGGAGGCCACCGAGGCAGCCTACGCTGAGAAGGAGCAACAGATTGGCAGTGATATCAGGATATTTGAGAAACAGATCATGTTGCAGATTCTGGACAATCTATGGAAGGAACATCTGGCGTCCATGGATTATCTGAGACAAGGCATCCACCTGCGTGCCTACGCCCAAAAACAGCCCAAGCAGGAATACAAGCGGGAGGCCTTCGAGTTGTTTGAGGGGCTTCTCTACAATATCAAATTCGAAGTCATCACCTTTCTCTCCAAGGTTCAGTTCAGCCCGGCTGAGGATGTCGAAGAAATTGAGAGACGCAGGCGTAGCGAGGAAGCAAAAAAGAGGATGCAATTCCAGAAGGAGTCTGTGGCCGATGCGCAAGGGGAAGCACAGGCGCAAGCCCAAGCCCAGGTTCCCTTCGTTCGCAGGGAGAGAAAAGTAGGGCGAAATGAGCCTTGCCCGTGTGGATCGGGGAAGAAGTACAAGGTCTGTCACGGGAAGTTAGCGTAGCGCGCGCATCTGCGGGGTAGGTGACTGGATGGCGGTAGGACTGGAAAATCTCGACGACGTCTACGCGGTAGCAGGTGTCAGGCTTGCTGCCACTGCAGCGGGAATCAAACCGGACAACGCCTCCGATCTGGCGCTCATGGAGCTGGCTCCGGCGACAACGACTGTCGGCGTGTTTACCCGCAACGCCTTTTGCGCAGCGCCGGTAACGGTTAGCAAGAGACACCTGAGCTGCGAAAAGCCGACGTTGTTCCTGATCAACAGCGGCAACGCCAACGCGGGATTAGGTGCTGCAGGAATCAGCGACGCGTTAGCATCCTGTCAGCAGCTTGCCGCAGAGACGGGCATGAAAACGGAACAGGTGTTACCTTTTTCAACCGGAGTAATCGGTGAAGAATTACCTGTAGACAAGATATCGCACTGTCTTCCTAGCCTGCTTCAAGACCTCAATGAAGATAACTGGCTGGCCGCGGCCAGAGCCATCATGACAACCGACACCCGTCCCAAGGTCTGTTCCAGAAAGATAACGCTAAGGGGAAAGGACGTGACCATTTCGGGAATGGCCAAAGGTTCCGGCATGATCAGACCGGACATGGCAACACTCCTTGTATTTCTGGCCACAGATGCCAGCATCGAATCCGATCTGTTACAGGAAATTCTCAATCGGTCTGTAGGGCGTTCCTTCAATCGGGTAACCATCGACAGTGATACCTCGACTAACGATTGCTGTATGTTATCGGCCACCCACCTATCCGAGGTCACAATAGAAAAGGGAAACGAAAGTCTGCATCGCTTCACTGCTGCCATGGATGACGTCTGCGTGCAGCTGGCGAAGGGAATCGTCAAAGATGCTGAAGGTGCCAGCAAGTTTATCGAGGTGATAGTAGAAAACGGTAAGGATACTAACGAGTGTCTTACGATCGCCTATTCGGTAGCTGAGTCTCCCCTGGTAAAGACCGCCATGTTTGCCAGCGACGCCAACTGGGGAAGGATTCTGATGGCGGTTGGAAAAGCTGGTGTAGAAGATCTGGATGTTACCACCGTCTCCGTATTCCTTGACGACGTGTGTATCGTGAGATGCGGAGAGAGGGACGGGCAGTACCGCGAGGAGATGGGAGCAGCGGTGATGGCAAAAGAGGAGATTTGCGTTCGTATCGATTTGGCGAGAGGCGAAGCCACAGAAACAGTCTGGACCAGTGATTTGTCCCACGAGTACGTACGCATTAATGCAGAGTATCGGACGTAGAATAATCGTCTGGTTTTGAGGTCTTAATGCGCAGCACGAAGAGGGGTACCCCTCTCCGTACCGCTCACATTGGAGCTGGAATCATGTGGCACTGGATCATTCCTCTGTTCCTCCCATGCTTTGCAGTGGAGCAGTCTCTGCAGATGTCAGAACGCTGCTACCTGTCACTAACTCAATCAACGAAGGGGCATGGATTTGGGGTGTTCACGAAACGGCTTCCCGCCGCGTAGCGCAGCCAGGATGGCGAAGTAGCGGTGGAGCTTCGGAGTGTGCCAGGGATGGCACACGCAGATAAAGTGTAGTGAATACCCCAGATCCATGCCCCAATCTCTTCACTACGAAGTGCAAGCCTGGCGTTAGATGTGTGCCTTGAATACTAGACCTGTTACCTCAAAGGACCTAGCCGTCCTTCTCCAGATCCCGGGCCGTGGAATCGTCGTGGTCGGCGTCAGCGGAGATGGATCGTCGGCCATTGGCCCACTCGCCGAAGTCGATCAGTTTGCATCGTTCCGAACAGAAGGGTCGGTGCTCGTTGTCGGGGCTCCAGATCACATCCTTCTGGCAGATGGGGCATTTCACACTGCCGGAGTTCATTTGCTCTCTTCGGCGAGTTGCAGATATTTGCGGTGGAGTTCGGCGATGTCTCTGTCCAGTTTGGCAAAGTCGCCATCGTTCATGATCACGTCATCTGCCCGTTCCAGTCTGGCTTGCCGGGAGAGCTGAGCGTTGATGATGGACCTTACCTGCTCCTCGCTGTTGTTGTCCCTCGCCATGGTTCTCTCAATCTGCACTTCCACAGGGACGTCCACGACCAGGACTCTGTTTGTGAAGCGGGTCTGGTTTATTTCGATTAACAGAGGCGATACCAGCATCGCATAGGGTGTCGTGCTGGCCTGCAGGTCCTTTTCAATCTCTTCGTCGATCAGTGGGTGCAGTAGCTGTTCCAGCCAGGTCTTCTCGGAGGGATCCTTGAATACGATTTCGCGCATCATGGCCCGATTCATATTGCCGTCACTCAGAATAATGTCGGCACCAAAGTGATCCTGTATGCTGCTTAAAGCAGGCTTTCCCGGCTCCACCACGACCCGCGACGCCATGTCCGCATCGACGATGCTGATATCCAGATTCGTGAACCGATCCGTCACAGCGGTCTTGCCACTGCCGATGCCACCGGTGAGTCCAACCACAAAATCGCTCATGACTACCCCATATAAGCAAACTTCAGATACAAATCGGTTATGGCGTCACCCCACAATAGTGCGATCCAACCGGCAATCGCCAGAAATGGCCCGAAGGAGATGGGATTATATCTGTCCCTGCCCAGTAATATCAGGGTCAGACCCACCAATGTGCCGCCGAATGAGGAGAGGATGATGATGACCGGTAGCGCCTGCCAACCCATCCAGCCCCCCAGCATCGCCAGGAGCTTGAAATCGCCGTACCCCATGCCGTCCTTGCGGGTTAACAGTTTAAACGCCCAGAATACACACCAGAGGCTAAGGTAACCGAAGACCGCACCCCATATTGCGTTTTCCAGCGTGGTGATCATACCGAAGAGATTAACGATCAAGCCCAACCAGAGGAAAGGCAGCACGATATCGTCGGGAATGATGAGGTGATCGTAGTCGATGACCGTGATCGCCAGAAGGGCCCAACTCAGCAACAGACAGAGCAAACAGAGAACGGTAAGGCCGTAGTGGCTTACTACGACGCAGGTGACGATGGCCGTGATCGCTTCCAGAGTGGGGTATCGAATTGGAATTGCGGTTCCGCAGCCGGAACACCTGCCCCGCAGGAAGAGATAGCTGAGGAGGGGGATATTCTCCCACGGTGCTATCTCATGCTTGCATATGGGACAGTGAGAATTTGGTAACACGAGATTGAATGTAGGCGGCTCGTCGTTCGGTTCCTCATTGCCCAGTACTTCGTGGGCTTGACGCTGCCATTCTCTATCCAGCATCAAGGGCAGTCGGTAGGCGACCACGTTTAGAAAACTGCCGATCAGCAGACCCAAACAGGCGGCGATGGTAAGGACAAACAGAGGATATTCGGCTTGTAGAAAAGCCAGATAAACAGTCATGACCGTGTGAGTTTGAGGCTACCGGATAGCTGACTGGCTAGTGTCCGCCCCCCACAGCCTCGCCCATGGAGAATATGGGCAGGTACATGGCGATGATGAGGCCACCGATAACCACGCCCAGAAACGACATGATGATCGGCTCCATCAGAGCAGTGAGGCCATCCACGGCGTTGTCCACCTGCTCTTCATAATAGGTGGCGGACTTATCCAGCATGGCATCCAGCGCGCCCGACTCCTCGCCGATGGCGACCATCTGGATCACCATATTGGGAAAGACACCACTTTGTTTCATGGAGGTGTTGAGGTTTATGCCGCTGGATACATCCTCCTTGATTTGCGTAATCGCTTCGAAATACACGATGTTACCGGCAGCGCCCGCTACCGACTCTAAGGCATCCACCAGGGGGACGCCTGCCGCGAAGGTCGTGGAAAGGGTCCTTGCGAAACGGGCCACGGCTGACTTGTCAAGCAGATCGCCAATTACAGGGAGTTTGAGCATCAACTTGTCCTGGCCGTCCCTGACCGCCTTGGATCGTTTGAATGCCTCCTTGTAGGAGAAGATTGCTACGCCGATGGCGATGAGAAACATGAACCACCACTCCTGCATGAAGCGTGACATATTGACCACCATCTGGGTGAATTCCGGCAGTTCGGCGCCGAATCCGGCGAAGATCTCTTCGAACTGGGGTACCACCTTGACCAGTAGCAGCGTGGATACGATGCCCGCTACCACCAATACGGCGATTGGGTAATTCATCGCTTTCTTGATCTTCGCTTTCAGTTGTTCCGTCTTCTCCTGGTAGGTAGCCAGACGATCCAGCATGGTTTCCAGGGCCCCGGATTGTTCACCGGCTTCCACCAGATTACAGAACAGGTCATCGAATTCCTCCGGGTGCGTTCTGATGGCTGAGGCGAAGGCGAGACCGCCGGAGACGTCATCCCGGATGTTTAGGACCAGAGTCTTGAGTTTCGGGTTGTCGAGGCCATCGGCGACGATTTCGAAGGACTGCACCAGGGGTACACCAGCTTTCATCATGGTGGCAAGTTGACGGGTAAAAAGGGCGGTATCGCCCGGTGTGATCTTGCCGCCGCCCAACAGGTTCAGGCCGGCCGACTTCTTCTTGACCTTGGTGGGGTTGATGCCCTGCTTGCGGAGTTCCGCCTTGGCAATGTTGGTATTGGTGCTGGTTATTTCACCCTTTGTTTTGCGGCCGGACTTATCCGTCCCTTCCCACGCAAAAACCTGATTAGCTGCAGCCATATCAATTCTCGCCGTTAGTGTCCACTGGTGACCCGATTCACCTCTTCGAGGCTGGTGAAGCCATTTTTCACCTTTATCAGACCGGATTGAAAGATGTCGTTGAATCCCACCTTCTGACAGACTTCTGCGATCTGAATCGAATTGCCATCCTCCATGATCATCTTTGAGATCTCGGGCGTGATCTTCACCACTTCGTAAATACCCACTCTTCCTTTGTAGCCGCTGCCGCACTTCTCGCAACCGTTAGGTCCATAGACCTCCAAACCGGTATCCACATCTTCCTCGGTGAATCCCGATTCGATCAGCGCGTTCTTGGGAACGTCTAGCAGCTTCTTGCAGTCGCAAAGACGTCTGGCCAGCCGCTGAGCGACGATCAGGTTGACCGCCGTCGCGAGGTTGAAGGAAGCGACCCCCATCTGTCGGAGTCTGGTCAGAGTCTCAGGAGCACTGTTGGTGTGCAGGGTCGAGAGTACCATGTGTCCCGTTTGGGCCGCCTTGATGGCGATGGTTGCGGTCTCCAGGTCCCGAATCTCACCCACCAGCACGATGTCGGGATCCTGTCTGAGGAAGGACCGTAGCGCCGTTTCGAACGTGAGCCCCACCTTGTGGTTCACATTACACTGGTTGACCCCTTCGAGGTTGATTTCGACCGGATCCTCCGCCGTTGAAATATTCAGTTCCGGGGTATTGAGGATAACGACCCCGGTATAGAGTGATACGGTCTTGCCGCTGCCGGTGGGACCGGTGACCAGGAATAGTCCCTGTGGTTTGTGCAGGGCTTCCAGAAAGAGCTCTTTCTGTTCCGGTTCGTAACCTAGTTGATCGATGCCCATCTTTGCACTGCTCGGATCGAGGATTCGCATGACGATCTTTTCGCCAAACAGAACCGGTAGCGTATTGACCCGGAAATCGATCGCCTTGGATTTGGAGATCTTCAACTTGATGCGCCCATCCTGTGGGATGCGCCTTTCGGAGATGTCCATCTGAGACATCACTTTGATTCTTGCGGCTATTCTCGGTGCCAGATTGACCGGCACCTGTGACACTTCATGGAGCACTCCGTCGGTCCTGAATCGTACGCGGTAGGACTTCTCAAACGGTTCGAAGTGCAGGTCGGATGCGCCCGACTTGATGGCATCCAACAGCATCTTGGTGATAAAGCGCACCACTGGTGTTTCGTCTGCGCTGGATACCACGTCATCGTCTTCGCCGCCGCCGTCTTCATCGACGGCTTCCATATCCATATCCAACTCGTCATCACTGAGATCACCCAGGCCACCACCCTCCTGTGCCTCCAGAAACGATTCGATGAAGGCGCTGAGCTTGTCTTCCTCCACCAGGATCTCTTCAGTCGCGACGCCGGAGTGGAACTTGATATCGTCCAGACCTTTGGTGTTGGTAGGATCGGATACCGCCACGAACAGCCTGTTGCCACGGTGAAAAATCGGCATGGCGTGGGTGGCGCGGATGATCTTCTCATCGACCAGGTTGGTGGGAATGACCTCCAGATCCAGGACCGCCAGATCCATCAGGGGAACGCCGAACTCTTCCGAAGCCGCATTGGCGATTGCGCTTGCTGCAACCAGTTCTCTCTGCACCAGGTGCGTCACCAAGGGCACTTTGGTTTTGGTCGCCTCTGCCAGCGCTTCCTGGGCGGCATCTTCTTCGATGAGGTCCTCTTCAACCAGTCTTCTGGCGAGTCCGCTGAGTTGTACCGGGTTGGCGGCCATATGCTCTGAATCCCAAGATAGATCAGTTCTGAATCGTTATTCTGCTACACTAAAGAAAGTTTACAACTAGGTTGGGGATGTGTCGATAGAGCTTTATCAGAAAACAGGGAGCAGGTTCTTGGGATGTAATTGTGACAAAAATTGTCACTTTCTGACGCTCCTGGATGTAAATCGCCACCGCTTTTGGTAGTGCGCGCCCAAAAGCTACCTTTTCCATGAAATACACGGTGGCATAGATATTGCTCGTTAAGGGATCAGACTTGCTGTCGTGTCAAACATCATCGATGTTATACATAGGTACCGGCGGTCTTACTTAAATTTACACAATTGGAGATTTGCACATGAAAGCCAATAAACTGCAACAAGGTTTTACCTTGATTGAATTGATGATTGTGGTAGCGATCATCGGTATCTTGGCCGCCGTTGCGTTGCCTGCATATAACGACTATATCAAGACAGCAAACATGACCAAGGTTAACTCTCACTACGAGGAAGCTGTTCGACTGGTTCGGACCACGTACGTTAAGGGTAACACCCAGATCGCTTTGGGTGTGGCCTCTACCGTACCTACGGACAACGCAGGTTGGATTGCCATATTCAACCCGGGTGACAACCTGGCTCCCGGTGGTGGATCTGCTTATAAGAACGGCGCACTGGTTGCGGCCGACGAAGCCAAGGGCGCTGTTGGTGTTGTGAATACCACCGTCGGTGGTGCCAGCACGCAGGTCATCGTGACACGACCTTCTTATTCAGATTGGACGACTCAGTCTGCAACCACTGTTATTGCGGCTTCAGAGCAATAAGTCGTAGCCTCAGAAAGGCAAGTCCACCCATCGGGTGGATTGCAGAACTGGAGGAGACTTCGTCTCCTCCAGTTTTTTTTGTTTGACAGAGAGGCAACTTCGTTAAATGATTCCAAGTCTGATACCGGATCCGAGGGCATGACAAGAGGAGATTGGCACATGAATGGGATCAAGCCGATGTTGAAGAGCAGTGGGGTGTCACTGATCGAACTGATGATCGCAGTGGCAGTTATCGGCATCGTCAGCGCCATAGCGATTCCGATGTTCAGCGACTACTCGGACACCGCCAGACAAGGCGTGATGCGGAACAATATAGAGACGATTCGTCTGTTTGAGGAGGAGCGAAAGCTCTCAGAGGGCGCCTATGTAGCGGGCACCTATGATCCGGCTGATCCGGACGATGCCGCAGGCCTGAAAACGGTATTGGGATGGGAACCGCGCACGACAGATGACAACATCACCTACGTGATCGACAACGTGACCAGCAACGGTTACAGAGTCACTGCAACCGACACCGAGGGAAACACCGTTTCGGTAACTTCTCCCTAGTCGGCGGTCACATCGCGTATCTCGTGCGATCTGTCGTTCAGCGAACGGCCTTCAGCTTCACTCACTTGACCGTTGGGTCCTTCCGCTTAAACTAATGTGCCGTATGACAGCACACAATACCGAGTAAGCGCTGTTTACGGAGGCGTTCCATGAGAATTCTGCTGATCAATTCGCCGATGGCGGCGGACGACCCCGTTTCGGGCGAGTATCAAGAGCAAGGTGTATTCAAGGACGGGCGCGACCTGCGCAGATCTGAATACTATCAACGCAAAGAGCTATGCCTGCCGCCGCTCAGCCTGCTGTACATCACGACGCCTCTGGTCGAGGCTGGCCACGAGGTCCTTGTGCTCGATGCTGACGCGCTGGATCTGACGACGGGTGAGATAGTCCGGGAAGCAGAGAAGTTCAAGCCCGATGTAATCGGCTCGAACATGTACTACTGCAATATGAAGGTCGTCTACCGGATGACGCGCGGCCTCAAGGCAGCTTTGGACGTTCCGGTTGTTCTGGGCGGCCCCCAGGCCACGGCCATGCCCGAGCGGACCCTGGACGAATTCGAAGCGGTGGATTGCCTGGTGGTCGGTTGGGGGGAAGGTGCGATCGTGCCCCTAGTCGAGTACCTGGGGGGACGCGGCAAGCGAAACGACGTGCCCGGACTCGTCTACCGACACGATGGCGGTGTTGCTCATAACCCGCAGTGGAGCCTTCCCAGCAATCTGGATGAGATACCCTTTCCCTCGAGGGAGCCGCTTCGAGAGTTATACGAGCGAGGCTATTACTTCAATATTCTGAGCCGACATCCTCGCTTCGATACACTTCTTACTTCGCGAGCCTGCCCCTTCCGGTGCGCATTCTGCTTCATGCCTCAGGGGAGCACTTATCACAAACACAGTGCGGAAAGGGTACTGGAGGAGATTCGGCAACTTGTCGACGGTGGCGTGCAGTGCGTACAGATGGTCGACGACCTCTTCAACCTCAAGAGGAAGCGCTCGCAGGAGATCATCGATCTGGTGGTCAAGGAGAATATCAAAGCCGAGTTTCGCATCCGCAGTCGGGTGGACCTCGTCGATGAGGAGTTGCTGGCGGGTTTCAAGAAGATGGGAGTCTCATCCATCAGCTATGGCATGGAATCCGGTGTGGACCGAGTTTTGCAGCAGATGCAGAAGAAGACGACGGTCGACCAGAATGAACGGGCGTGCCGCTTGACAAAGCAGGCCGGCATGACTGCGACATCCTCCTGGATCGGCGGTCTTCCGTCCGAGACGCCGGAGGAACTCGACGAGACCTTCCGCTTCATCCAGAGGATCAGGCCGACGACCTTTACGATGGGTGCGCTCATTCCCCTGCCGAATACCCCATACTATAGCGACGCAAAGCGTGACGGCACCTTGGTCGGAGACTGGAGCGTGCACTCGGAGCATGATCCCTACATCAAACACGAACACTGGTCGAGTCGCGAACAACTGGACAGTCACGTGTACCACAAGCTGAGCGGGCTTCGGCGCAATTGGCGCTACGTGCTGCAGAGCGCACGCCTGGCGCTGTGGCCACCCAATGTACGGCTCCTCAAGTACGGTTTTCGCATGCTCCGTTCGAGTTAGTCACTCATTCACCCAGGGTGACCTTCTAGGCATTCCATCGTACAGCCCCGACTCATATTCGGACTGTCGCGTTCGCAGATCGATTGAGTCCCGGTAATTGCCGACCTACGTCACGAGGCTGCCTTCTCCTTCTGGTCTCTGATCATGTTGATATACGGTGCGATGAACGGCGAAGGACTCTCGTCGTCCACTTCAATATTTACGATTGCGGGTAGGCTCTGCTTGAGCGCTGCAGCGGCTGCACGACGTACCGCCGGCAGGATCTCCTCGTGCGTGGTGACCTTCTCACCGTAACCACCCCACATGCCGGCCATGGCTTCATATTCCCGCATATGGGCCAGTTGCACGTTACAGGGGCCCTTCGCTTCGACCTCTTCCGCACGCAGGTTCTTCTCCTCGATGTGAATCATGCCCCAGGATGAGTTGTTGGCGATGACACAGACCACTGGAATCCCCAAGCGTGCCATGGTTTCCATCTCCATAGGATAGAAGCCGAAACTGCCGTCACCCGTGTACCACAACACCGGCTTTCTGTTGGCAACCCAGGAACCGACCACCAGACAGGGTCCGGTGCCGATGGTGCCATTGGCACCTGATGAATGCATCTGACCGGGGCGGGTGGCGGTTGTAGTCCGGCCGAACCACACGGACACTTCGCCGCCGTCACTTACGATGGTCCAGTCCGATGCATCCTCTTCGAGGAATTGGCCAACGTCTCCGGCAGCACGGGCAGGGTGCGTCGGTGTCTTTGTGCTGGTGTATTCGGCAGGCAGCTTGCCGGAGGTACCACCGGGTACCACTTTACCAGTCCAGGGATCATCAGCTTTCGGATTGCGTTTGCCCTTGACCTTCTCCAGGATATTTTTCGAGACCGCACCGGATGACCCGACGATGGCGATGTCCGCCCGAACGTTGAAGCCGATCTGACGCATGTCGGTATGGACCTGGATGACCTTGGCGTCCTTGGGAATTCCCCTGCCGGAGCCATGCCTGAAGTCGAATCTGCAGCCCACAGCCAGCACCACATCAGCACCCCCTATCGCGTTGGTCCTGAGCAGCGGGTTCTCCGCTTCGTTGCCGAATATGCCGCGGCACAGATTGCCCCCTACGCCGACCGGCATCTTCAGATAGTCTGACAGGTCTGCGATTGCACCCACATCATCGCCGAGGGACCAGCGTGCACCATCGTCGACGATCATTGCCGGCCGTTCGGCGCTGGCCAGAAGATCCGCAGCTTCTTCGATCAGGGCATCATCGCCGCCCGAGACGAGATTTGCCCGGTAGTTTTCCGGGAAGAGGACTTTATCTTCGTCAACCTTCCTGCGCACGAGATCCGTTGGCACCTCCAGGTAAGCAGGCCCGGGTGCCCCATCCATGGCGTGACGAAATGCCATGGATACATAATAGGGAAGGCGCTCGGTGGCGTTAACCTTCTTCGCCCACTTGGAGCACGCTTCCATGAGGAGCAGGGTGTCCATGTCCTGGAGGTCTCCTGCGTCACGCATGTTCGTGGACACCGCACCGCCAATTTGTACCAGCGGTACATTTAGCGATAGCGCTTCCATCATTCCCGCGGGTGTGTTGCCCACCCCGGGACCTGCCGTCGTGACCACAACCGCCGGCTTACCCGATGCCCGAGTATAGGCGATCGCGGAAAAGACTGCCGCGCATTCGTGCCTCACGTCGATAATCTCGATGCCTGCGTCGCGCATTCCGTAAAAGATCGGCATAACGTGCCCGCCACACAGTACGAATGCCTTCTCAATTCCCTCTTTTGCCAGGGCCTTGCCGACAAGATGCCCACCGTCAACCATTGCCATGATCGATATCCTCCGTTGAATAGGTTAGTAGTTCTCGTGCACCGAATAATACACCAGCTTTTCTGACGAAAACCTAATCTGGGTCAGGTAAAGTGCTTAACGTTCAGGGGGCACATGTCACACACGTTCTGCTACAATCCTCAGTGATGCCGGAATAGCTCAGTTGGCAGAGAGTTGCTTCGTAAGCAATTGGTGGTGGCCGTGTGACGGACC
>CEPV01058884.1_pt1 | contig 35574 bp, 41 predicted proteins | sample 530451 | NCBI WGS metagenome assembly CEPV01 (sample SAMEA2620097, study PRJEB7988) | marine metagenome | isolation source: saline water (ENVO:00002010), including
CGGTTGCTTGGGCAAGTTGAGAAAGAGATTCTTCCTCGAAGCAATCATTGCGTTTTTGAATGTTTACTATGGTTACATTCTTAGCTCCCATTTTTTTGAAAAGCTCAACATATTGCTCTCCAATTTCCTGTACTTTTGTTGCAGTGGCTATTATAGGAATAATCGCATTCTTTCCACCGCACTCATCAATATAATTTTGAAGGATAACGGGATTCTTACGTTTGCTGACTGCACCGCCTATAGGGATGATGCACCCTCGTTTTACATTCTTATTACCTCTTGATGGGGACATAATTTGTTCTTACGACTGCATGACGAAAATATTAAGATGTAAATAAAACACTGTACTTAAAATGTCAGCAAATTTACATAAAATAAACCAGTGTCAAACAGAGAATAACTTATATCTTTAAGCTGTTTATCGTGAATAAGGTTCAACACACTAATGCTCCGTTCTTAGGGGAATGAAAAATGTAAAACTGAATCCCTGTTTCCCTAATGAAGTAGCTATATTCATGTTATCAGCAATTCGATTTGAATTAAGGTCCATGTACCGAGATTGGGTGATGCAAGGTAAGCAAAGGTGGAATGGATCCACATAGAAGCTGATACAAGGAATAATATTAAGATTATGGTCATCAGAGAAGCATCAGCCCGACCCCAGAAAAACTTCAGGGATAATCCATCCCTATACACCCAATAATGCATGGCATAAAGATAACCACAGGCTGAAACAAACATAGATAATATGTACCAGGACTTCTAGCTTTCGGGAATACCACCCCATAGGTCACCGCATGTTTCGGGATGGGCAGCCAAAGCATAAGCGTATCCGCCCAAAACGGCGATACCGCCAATGATGTTGATCCACAAAAACTGGGTTTGGATTCGGATATATCCTCCTTTTTAGTTTAGTTTATTCCTTTGCGGATGGAAAGTATAACCCATTAAATTTTTTCATTCAATAATAACCTCTCATCTCAATTAACAAAAGATTTTATGAAAGCACTGGTTAAAAAGTCCCCCAAACTTGGGATTTGGATGGAAGATGTCCCCGTTCCTGAATGCGGTACGAACGACGTCAAGATCAAGATCACCCACACTGCCATTTGCGGAACGGACCTCCACATCTATAAATGGGATGAATGGGCCCAGCGGACACTCGACCTACCACTGGTCACGGGCCATGAATTCTGTGGCATCGTAGAAGAGATCGGACCCGGCGTGACCCATTATAAACAAGGGGATCGTGTTTCTGGCGAAGGTCACATCACTTGTGGTTACTGCCGAAACTGCCGTGCCGGAAAGCGCCACCTTTGCCACGAAACAATCGGTGTAGGCATCCATCGTGCTGGTGCCTTCGCTGAGTACCTGGTCATACCCGAATCCAATGTATGGCCCATCCATGAGGATATCCCCTCTGAAATTGTCGCGTTCTTCGACCCCTTCGGCAATGCAGCCCACACGGCTCTCTCTTATGAAATGGTGGGCGAAGATGTGCTCATCACAGGCGCGGGTCCCATCGGCATTATGGCGGTGGCCATCTGCAATTTTGTGGGTGCACGGAATGTGGTCATCACTGACGTGAATGAATACCGCCTGGACTTGGCTCGGAAACTAGGCGCTGCAAAAGCCATTAATGTATCCAAAGAAAAAATTCGGGATTCCTATGAAGAATTGAATATGGTCAATGGTTTTGACGTCGGTCTTGAAGTTTCCGGCAGTCCCTCTGCTTTTAAGGATATGCTTAAGCACATGTATCATGGCGGTCGGGTGGCCTTATTGGGACTCCTCCCCGAATCAACCCAAATCAATTGGGATGAGATCATTTTCAAGGGTCTCCAGGTAAAAGGTATCTACGGCCGGGAAATGTACGAAACCTGGTATAAGATGACCCAGATGCTGCGCAGTGGATTGGATATCTCCGGCGTCCTCACCCATCAATATCCCGTGGATGATTTCCAGAAAGGATTCGATGTGATGGCTTCGGGCCAATGCGGTAAAGTTGTTTTAGAATGGGGAGAAAATTGATTGATTGGTTGTATGTATGATTGATCAATCATCAAATCAGTCAATCAACCAATCAGATTTATACTTGATTAATATCAATTCATAAAACAAAAAAATGAGTGATTCAAAACAGATTTATAAAGACACCCTCTCCCAAATTGAATCAGAGGGTTTCTATAAAAAAGAGCGCACCATCACCACGCCTCAAGGTGTTGGCATATCAACGGAAGAAAGTGGTGAGGTGCTCAACTTTTGCGCCAATAATTATTTGGGCTTGGCCGACAATCCGGATGTAATCGCCGCCGCCAAATGGGCCTTGGATGACCATGGATTCGGCATGGCTTCTGTTCGGTTTATCTGCGGCACCCAGGACCTCCATAAAGCACTTGAAGCAAAGATTTCAGATTTTTTCGGTACGGATGACACCATCCTCTACACCTCCTGTTTTGACGCCAACGGAGGTTTATTTGAAACACTTCTCGGACCGGAAGATGCGGTCATCTCCGATACTCTGAACCACGCCTCAATCATTGACGGCATTCGCCTGTGTAAGGCCCAGCGTTACCGCTATGCCAACAGCGACATGGCAGACCTCGAGTCCACACTAAAAGAAGCTCAAGGCGCCAGACTCCGCCTCATAGCCACAGACGGTGTTTTTTCCATGGATGGATTTATTGCCAAGTTAGATGCGATCACCGCCTTGGCAGAAAAATATGACGCCATGGTTATGGTGGATGACAGTCACGCCACGGGATTTGTGGGCAAGACCGGCCGTGGTTCAGCAGAACATTGCGGCGTCATGGAAAAAGTGGATGTATGGACCTCCACCCTTGGCAAAGCTTTGGGCGGCGCCTCCGGCGGATTTACCACCGGCCGCCAGGAAATCATAGACCTCCTGCGCCAAAGGTCGCGACCTTATCTTTTTTCAAATACGGTGGCCCCGGCTATTGTGGCAGCCAGTATTAAAGTGTTTGAAATGCTTTCTGCCACAACTGAACTGCGGGATAAATTGGAAGAAAACACAAAATACTTCCGTGAAAAAATGACCGATGCCGGTTTTGACATCCAGCCTGGGATCCATCCCATCGTCCCCATCATGCTCTACGACGCCGTGTTGGCCCAGAACATGGCAGCGGCCTTGTTGGAGAAAGGCATTTACGTAATTGGATTCTTCTTCCCTGTCGTGCCCAAGGGGGAAGCACGGATTCGTGTGCAGATATCAGCCGGCATGAATCTGGAACATTTGGATCGGGCCATCACTGCCTTTATCAAAGTCGGGAAAAAACTCGGTATAATTTAATAATGTAGGGAATAGCGATAGGTGTTTCCAACGAATTGAATAATCCATTTCCTCCGTTCTTGTTCCCCTCCTAAACCAAGGTTATATTCCCCGGCTTTTTTAACCTTATATATTTAAAATTCCATGAAAAGTAAACTGACACCAAGATTATTAATCATCGGCCTTGTGCTCGCCTGGGCGGTATGGGCAATCTGGCCATCCATTCAATACCAGGGCTTATCTGACGCTGAAAAAGAAAGCCTGCGGGAAGAGGGCAAACTTGAGCGCGTTGAATCTCGCGTAATCAAACAGGGGCTGGATTTAAAGGGAGGTATGTATATCGTTCTTGAAGTCGATCTGCCTACCCTAATGGAAAACCTGGCCATTAACAAAGATGAAAAATTCAATCGTACTATTGGTTCCATTCGTGACCAACTTGTCCGTACCCCCGAAGCAGATTTCTTTTCTTTATTCACTACCGCTTCCAGTGATAACAACCTGAAACTCTCCCGTTATTATTATGATTATGGTTCCGATAACGGGGATATTCTTTCTGCCCTTGTCGAAGAAGGTGAAGATGCTATCAACCGGGTGTTGGAAATTCTCCAAAACCGTGTCGACCAATTTGGTGTTGCGGAGCCAACAATTCAAAAACAGGGCAGCCAGCGTATTATCGTAGAATTGGCCGGCGTTCAGGATTCTAATAGAGCCCGTTCCCTCTTGGAAAGTACGGCCCTGTTAGAATTTTTTATCGTGAAGGATGTAAATACCACCAATGAGATTATGATTAAGATTGATCAGGTCCTGAAAGGTGATGAATCCATTGCATCCGTAACTGAATCTATCCCAGAAGAAAAGCAAACAGAACCATCCGAAAGTGATGACCAAACCGTTTCAGTCAGCGAACTATTTGGTGAGACGCAAGAAACCAGCACTCCATCTGACTCGGCCGTTGTAGATCAAAATATGTATGCGGAACGCCCTTTTTCCTCCATGCTGAGAAACCTGGGGCAATCCATCGGCGTACCAGAAAAGAATACCTATGCTGTTAGAAAAATTTTAGAACGTCCCGAGGTAGAAGAAAAATTAGCCGCTATAGGCGGTACTTTCCTGTTTAGCCATAAAGCAGAAGAATATCCTTTGGTTGACGGAACGGTGGAAAAAATGTACAGCCTTTATCTCCTGGAGGACGAAGCGGAACTCACTGGCGGTGTTGTTGAAGAAGCAAGAGCAAATTTGGGCCCCCAGGGAAGCACCTCTGCCGGTCAGCCCATCGTAAACCTGACGATGAATTCTGACGGTGCCCGCAAGTGGTCTATCGTAACCGGGTCCAATGTGGGTCGTCAAGTGGCCATTGTACTGGATAAAAAAGTACATATGGCGCCCAACATTCGAGAAAAAATTTCTGGGGGCGGTACACTCATCGAAGGCTTCGCTGACATCAATGAAGCGAAGGATATTGCCATCGTCCTCAGGGCCGGCGCATTGCCGGCTCCGGTAGATATTATTGAAGAACGTATTGTAGGTCCTTCCCTCGGTGCTGATTCTGTTCGCCGGGGCACCCAGTCCGTTTTAATTGGCCTTGCCTTTGTCCTCGTATTCATGCTGATTTATTACCGTATTTCAGGGTCTATTGCCGATTTTGCCCTGATTTGGAACATCGTTCTTGTGTTAGCGGTTTTGGCTTCTTTGCAGGCCACCTTGACACTCCCGGGTATCGCCGGATTGATCCTCACCGTGGGTATGTCCATTGATGCCAATGTGATCATTTTTGAACGAATCCGTGAAGAACTGCGGAAAGGAAAAACACCCAAAGCCGCCGTGGATGGCGGTTACGACCGGGCCCTTACAACCATTATTGACGCCAATGTCACTACATTAATTGCTGCCTTGGTCCTTTGGCAGTTTGGTACCGGTCCGATTAAAGGATTTGCCACTGTCCTTTTCTGGGGCATCTTGATCTCCATGTTTACAGCGATCTTTGTAACGAGAACAATTTTTAACTCTTTTACCAGCCGTAAAGGCATTACCAAATTGAGCATATGAGAATTATAAAAGACACACACATCGATTTCATGCGTCATCGGAGACTGGGCGCCCTCCTGTCCGCATTTGTGATCCTGACCGGGGTGATTTCCCTGGTGGTAAACGGCGGTCCCAAATTAAGTATTGATTTTAAGGGCGGCACCTTGGTATCTGTTCAATTCACCGAGCCCATGGATGTGACCGCAGTCCGTTTATCTTTAGGAAAGGTTAATATTGACGGACAGTTATTTGATTTAAGCCGAGAAGAGATTAAGCATTTTGGCGGCCCCGCTGCAATTTCAGTTCGTGTACCCCACCTTGAAAATGCACCACAAAATTTTGCGCAAAAAATTGTTGATCACCTTTATGATAATTTTCCCGGGAAAGTACCTGAAAATAAGACAGATTTTATTTTAGGGAAGGGCAGTGTGGGGCCAAAAATAGGCGCCGAGTTAAGCGGCAAGGCGGTGATGGCGATTATTTCCGCATTGGGATTGATTCTACTTTATATTTCCATCCGCTTTGAATTTCGTTTTGCTTTGGGAGCCATTGCTGCCTTAGGGCACGATGTGTTAGTCACACTGGGGATATTTTCATTGTTTGGATATGAGATCAGCCTGCCTATTATTGCGGCTTTTCTTACTATTGTGGGTTATTCATTAAATGACACAATCGTCATTTTTGACCGTATTCGGGAAAATGTAAAAGCATCCAAACGGGAGACCTATAAAAAAATTATTAACCGTAGCATTAATGAATCCCTATCACGGACCATCATTACCTCACTGACTACATTTTTTGTTGTATTTGTATTATTCTTATTCGGCGGTGAGGTGATCCATAATTTCGCCCTGGCCATGATCATTGGCGTAATTGTGGGAACTTACTCATCCATCTATATCGCTAGTCCCATTATCGTTCAACTCCACGAAAATGCGGCGAAATAAAATCGAATCATATTGATAAAAAAAGGCCCCGATCTCGGGGCCTTTTTTGTTTCTATCTAATGGATTGAAATGATGAGTAAAACGAATCATTTCTAAATTATTGTTCTGCAACGATAAGCATGCTTATCCGATTGGTACCCGCCATAGGTTGGGCAAGAACTCATGGTTGCAATCCGTTCAAGATGAATGTTTAGTTCCGGAAAATGGTACTCTCCCGGTTAAACCATTTCACGCACCAGAAAATAGCCAATCCTGCGAATCCAAAGAGGGATAAATAGACCTCCGTCATATAAAATGGATTCATTACACCGGCAATAATATCCTTGGAGGCCAGGGATACATTCAATACCGGAATAAGAGCCGTAACTGTATTTAACTCCATTCCCGGTAAGGTACCGATAATGGCCGGAAAAATAATCACAATATTCAAGGGCGCCACAATGCTCTGGGCCTCCTTGAATGATTTTGCGTAGATGGAAAGTCCCAACAACAGGGCACTAAAAAAAGCAGCTACCGGTAAAACCAGGGTCATGATTAATCCAATTGTTTTAGGACTGAGAACTTCATTGATTACGATGATTAGCTCGGCTGGAATATCCGAAATCCGCTGAATCCCTACGAACATACCTCCCAAGGCTATGAAAGCAGTTAAAAAGGCCGCTAACAGCACCACTAGGAATTTACCCAGTACGATATCCAAACGGCTGGCTGGAGATGAAAGAATAGTTTCCAATGTGCCCCTTTCTTTCTCTCCTGCCCCTAAATCCAAGGCCGGATACATGGCCCCCATAAAACCAAAAATGATAAAAACATAAGGAAACCAACCACCGGCGATTTTACCGAATTTCTCCTGCCTTGAGGCCACATCTTCATAAGCAATATTGTAGGCCTTCACAACTTCCGGTTTTAGGTTCAGGCGGTCCATGCGTTCGGCTACAATTCGATTTTCAAATTCTTCCAGCACACCATTAATTCGATCTTTAGTACTGCCAAAAGAATCGGTACCCTTGAATTGAATCCTGATTTGCGCTTGTCTATTATCGGTAATATTCTTTTGATAGGCCGGACCAACATGAATGGCTGCATCTAGGTATTCTTCCTGGATGTAGGATTCAACACTATCAACGGGAATTTGATCGAGCATGATCACTTTATCCATACCAGCAAAAGCCCGGTATAAATCCGGCGCATGTTCCCGGCCAAAGAATTGCACTTTCAATTGTTTCTCACTGGCCTTTTCCGCCATGGACTTGGTGATTTTGAAAACTGTTCCCAACAGAACAGGGATCAGGAAAAGGGGCACCACAATCATCATTATTATCGTTCTTCTGTCCCGGGTGATATCTACAATCTCTTTTTTGGCTATGGTTAGAAATTTCATCTTACGCTTCCCCCACGCGGTAGATAAATTCATCTTCAAAGGTCGCCTGTGTCATTTCGGATTTAAACGCGTCCAAGGTATCATTGTAAAAGAATTTGCCTTTATAAATGATGGCTATATCATCACAAACCTGGTTGGCTTCACCCATTCGGTGGGTGGAAAAGATCACCGTCTTCCCTTCTTCCCGGCAGGAGCGAATCAGATCCATAATCGCCCGGGAGGTCATCACATCCAGCCCGGAAGTGGGTTCATCAAATACCATCACCGGTGGATCATGGATGATGGTCCGGGCAATGGACGTCTTTTGTTTCATACCTGAACTCAAGCGGGCAATACGACGATCGGCAAAACTGTGCATATCCAAAATATCAAAAAGGTGGTTTTTTCTTTTTTGATATTCATTTTTATTCATCCCGTGGAGATCGGCAATGTATTTCACCATTTCCGTGGGGGTGAGACGGTCGTAAAGCGCTGTCTGGCCTGTCATAAATCCAATCTGTTCACGGACTTTTTGTCCATTGGAGACAGAATCATACCCTGAAACTGAAATACTTCCCTGGCTCGGTTTGAGCATGGTGGCCACCATCCGCAGGGTGGTGGTTTTACCAGCACCATTGGGGCCGAGTAAGCCAAAGATCCTTCCCGGTTGACATTCAAAACTAATATCATCCACGGCTCGGAGCGTTTTGGTATCTTTATATTCGTCCCCCAGTTCTTTCCGCTGTTTCCTGGTGAGTGAAAAGTCTTTGGTGAGCTTATTAACTTGAATCATGATTCCCTTTAAAACTAATTGGTCGAGAAGTTATAGGAGAATTAGGAAGTGGGAAAAGAGAGAAAGTTTTTATTTATACATTTTTTATTGATTAAATCAATCTCTCATCAATTTACATTCGTTGATATGAAAACCAAAATTTTCATTCTTTATGCAATCATGAGCATCTTTTGGGGAATGACCTGGTATTTCCTGAAAGTCAGTCTGTTAGAAATGCCGCTTTTATGGGGGATTGCACTGCGTTTTATGATTGCAGGACTGATTTTCTGGTGTATTTATTTTTTCCGAAAAGAACGGATGGAATTCACGCCGGAGATCAAAACAGTCTACTTCATGTTCACCTTATTAAATTTCACCATTTGCTACTTCCTGACATACTGGGCAATGCAATTCGTTTATTCCAACTTGGGATCCATTTTGTGGAGTCTGTTTCCTCTCTGTGTTGCCGTGATGGCTCATTTTTATTTACCAGATGACAGGCTGACTTTCAGAAATTCTTTCAGTTTGGCTGTGGGTTTAATCGGAACAATCCTTTTACTTTATGAAGGCGATTCCCTGGGCGAAAGGAATGTATTCCTGGGTATTTCAGCCATTATTGTATCTATAGTTCTAGCGGCGTGGCCGAATGTATATTTGAAAATGCATCATCCAAAAATTAATGCCTTCCATCTCAATGCGGTGGGGATGACCATTTCCGGCATTATCATGGCTGCAGCGTCATTTATCATGGAGCAGGGCCAATCCATGCCATTGGACAGCACCAACCTTTTCGCCCTGTTTTTTCTCACTGTCCCCGGCACCGTTTTGACTTGGGGTATATATATCTGGCTCTTCAACCATTTGCGTGTCAGCCAAATCAGTTACGTGGCCTTCTTTCCCCCGGTGATTGCCATCATCATGGGATGGCTGTTGCTAGGTGAGGCGCTCCCACTTATCACAATCATAGGTGCAGTGCTGATTATCCTGGGAGGATTCCTTATCAATTATCGGGGTGCCTCCCAAACTGCCTTAAGCAATACCCAATTGGGGGCGGTACCTAAAGACTGAATTCTTTTTTTGACGTAAATTCAGCTATGATTCAATACACTATTGCTGATTCTCCTATTGGAAAATTGCTCCTCGCCCGTTCCAATAAAGGCCTGACGCATATTCTGTTTGAATACGAAATCCCCAAATTTGAGTCCATTATAAAAAAGAAATTCCCGGATGAAAATATTGCCAAGAATGACAAAGCACTAGCCAACGCGGTGCAACAATTGAATCAATATTTTGCCGGCGAACGCCGGTCCTTCGATATTGAGCTGGATCTGGTGATGCCTCCTTTTCACTACCAAGCCCTTATGGCAGTGAAAAAAATTCCATACGGCAAAACACTGTCCTACAAAAATGTGGCTGAAGGGGCCGGAAACCCAAAGGCGGTTCGTGCCGCCGGATCGGCTAACGCCAATAATCCTTTGCCCATCGTTATTCCGTGTCACCGCGTCCTGGCTACGGGAGGTGGACTGGGTGGATACGGCGGCGGCTTGGAAATGAAAAATTACCTTCTGAACCTGGAGGGCGCCCTGTAACTTTCTTTCTTAATTTTTTGAAGGCTTTTAACAAAACAAATCTAAATCAATATGTGGCAATCAATTAAACGACGGATTTTCACAGGCCTCCTGGCGATTGTTCCAATCGCTGTAACCTTCTGGATTCTCAAATTTCTTTTTTCATTCACTGATGGCCTGGCAGCGCCTTTTTTAAAACGATTCGGGATCGAGATACCCGGCTTAGGTATTATCCTCACAGTGGTATTTATATTTGTTCTCGGCTTACTGGTAACCAATGTTTTGGGCCGCTCACTGTTCAATTTAGGTGAACGTATCCTGGCCAAACTGCCGATTGTAAATACGATTTATAATACCATCAAGCAGATAACCTCTGCCTTTTCCGGATCGACGGTGAAGTCGTTTCAACAGGTTATTTTTATTCAATATCCCCGTGAGGGGTTATGGACCATGTGTTTTGTAACCAACCAATCCCAAAATGAAAAGGGTGAAGAATTTTATCATGTGTTTGTGCCCACAACACCGAACCCCACATCCGGTGTATTTATTGTTGTACCTCAAAAGGATGTTATCCATCCGGACATTACCGTTGAGGATGGATTGAAGGCCATTATCTCCGGCGGTATCCTAGATCCCGGGAAGTCCTTAAGCGGGCAGCTACCGGGTAAACCATGATAAACCAATGGCTGACGAATATTTACGATTAATCCTGCTCATTTTTGGTAGCTATATCGTTGGGTCTTTTCCCACCAGTATTATTGTGGGGCGGTTCGCCAAGGGAATTGATATTCGTGATCACGGCAGCGGTAATGCAGGGGGAACCAATGTATTTCGCGTCCTAGGGTGGAAACCGGCACTGGTTGTTATCACTTTTGATGTATTTAAAGGATGGCTCCCAGCGGCGGCGTTGGCCCCCGTTTTATTTAACAGCCAGCCCATTCCTGATTTAGGCGTACTTCAAATCCTGTGTGGATTTGCGGCTGTACTGGGACATACTTATACCATTTTCGCCGGATTTCAAGGCGGTAAAGGTGTTGGCACTCTGGGGGGCGTGCTTCTCGCACTTTTTCCCACGGCATTTCCTTTTTGCCTGGCTGTTGCTGTTTTAACAATTGTCCTTACGGGATATGTATCCCTGGCGTCCATTTTAGCATCCTCCGCCCTGCCCGTCTTTTTATTGGTATTGCCACCCTTCTTTGGGACGGAGCCGGCGGATTTATCCTTGATGGTGTTTAGCCTCTTGATTCCCTTTTTTATTATTTATACCCACCGCAGCAATATTCAGCGACTGCGCAATGGCGAAGAAAACCGCTTTGAAAAAGCAATGATCTTCCGCAAAAAAGATTAATTAATATAGATTAGATCTGGTGCTGGGAGGCAATGTGAAATTCGCTGTCCATCTGTTTTCCATCATAAAACCCCCAGCCGTAATCCAGGCGTAATATTTCTAAAAAGGGCATTTGAAATTGAAATGTGAAACCTATACCTGAAATGGGTTTTCTGTTCAACAGATCTTTGAAATCCATTTGGGTGGTTACGCCCACATCAACGAATGCGCCCACCGTTACGCCGAATTCATACAAGTTCCCCAGGGGAAAACGGGGTACGACCACTTTTCGTAATTCCACGGCTGTTTTCATGTTATGGAATCCAAATCGGTAAGCCTGCTGGGGATCATTATAATTTACATGACGGGGGTAGCGCCATCCACGAACAGATCCCGTCTCACCCATGGTGGCCAGAAAATGTTGGTCTCTGATCCCAAAATTCATATGTGTTTTGAACCCAAAAGCCAAAATCCAGGGCTTGGAGTTATCTTGTTTACTTAAGCTTTTGTAAAAACTGAAGGATTGAAACCAGATAAAATTATTCCCGACTTCATCCTTAAGATCTACCCGCCCTAAAAAGGCCTGTTTGAACAGGACTCCCTTGGTGGGCATGGCATAAATATCCCGCGTGTCATACTGAAAGGATCCCATTGGCGAAAAATACTGATAATTAATTGTAGTTGTATCTCCAACAAAATTCATTTCTTCAATTTCAAAACCAAGGGCCATTTTTCTCTGGTATCCAAAAAAGCGCCCAGCATTCAATTCCATGGAATACAACTTTACATCATAGGGTAGAAAGGGATGGTGAAACATGGCCTTGCCCACACTCGCTTTGAGGGAAACATGATCCCCTGTGATCCAGGGATTAAAATAATGAATCCCAAAGGTATTACGCCCCCCCAACATTAATCCTAACCCCAATTGTTCATCCCGGCCGCGAAAGTTCCTGAATATGCCACCGCCACCAAAGGACCAGCCAGTCGCTTCATCATAGCTGGGGGAAGGGCCGCCAAAGAAACGTCCGCCAAAGAATTTATCATTTTCTAAAACCCCGTATTCGAGGCGGACATTTTTCTTATCTAATGGGATAGCGCGCCAATTAACATCTGCAAAAATACCTAAGTTGATAAGCCGATTTTTGTCCTCAATAGCCATTGTGCTATCCAGAGGTGCATTGATCGGGTGCTGGATTTCACGAACAATGATATAATCCTTGGTGAGTGTATTGCCCTTATGGGTTATCTCAGAAACAATCAGTTCCTGGCAAAACCCTAAAATGGGAATCAGAAAAAGGAATCCCCGCAATTTCATGAAGTAACTGGTTTAAAAATCGATACTTCTCAGAAGAAGTTTCTTTTGGTACTCGATTCCTTCTTCCGAATATATATCATTAATAGCCATCCTAAGTTTTTGATCAACAGCAAAACTGTTCATTTGAATTTGGACATGACTTTCATCCAATTCCCTAACTTTTAAAACAGTTTGGCCATTTTTGTAATGATGAAAACCATCTGTGAATTCCTGTGGCGTGCCATACTCCATGAGGAATTTATATTTAATCACATCCGCAGCAGTGAGCTGGGGGAAACCGGTGGGTTTCAGTTCTATTGTCCGCACGACACCGTTCATAATATAATGTGATGGTTCGTGATTCGTGGAACTGTATACATGATCCACATTGATAAAATGAAGCTCCACGGTTTCGATGGTCAAACGGGTAATGATTTGAAATAAAACTTTGGACCGTTTAAGGGGCAGTTTATACCCTATGGGCAAATCAATGATTTCTTCCCAATATTCCACTGTTTGTGCAGAATCCAGTACATTGGACATCACATTGGGAAGGCTCATCCCCCACTTGGCCACGGGGTGCCGGTCAACCGTCCATCCCTCCGGGAGTGTTTTTAGCTGGAATGTTGGCCGGGATTTCCGAACAGGTTCCGGCTTTGGTACTTCCGCTTCTTCCTCCTCAACCATTTCCGCTGTCGGCGGTTCTTCAGGAATATTCAGCAATTCAGGTTCGGGGGTATTGCGCAATACACAGCTGGCGAATCCAAGGGACAGAAACACCAGAAATAGGATTTTGGGTGGTTTAATCATTTTTATTATTTTTTCTTAGGCGGGTGTTCCGGATGATTATTTCCCCGGTGGCACACCCAACAGGATATTTCATGAAAATTAAGGTCATTCATAGTTTTATTGGCTTGCTGCACCATAGCTATCATTTGACGGGCCACTTTTTTATGGTCCTTTTCATCACTGGAATAATCCAGAGTATTATGACAGAAATTACACTTAACACCCAATTCAGGTGCTACCACAGATTTCATGAATTTAACCAGTTCACGTTTTGATTTGTAGGGCAGGACTTTCACATTCTTCAATTCGGATTTTTGCGCAAATAAAAATCCGCACATAATTCCTACAATGATGATGATATTTTTCATGTGTGTCCTCTTAAAACCACAAATGTAATTGGGATAAAAATTCCATTCCTTTGGAAGGCTTACTTCCTGATAATTGGGAAGATCGGATTTGAAATTTAATATCCACAAAGGGTAAAGGTACATAATTCAACCCAAAAGTGGTACGACGAATTGCATCTTCTGTATATTTCATACTTTCGTCAAAAAAGTCTATTCGTCCCGATAAGTTCCATCCCCGTTTCACTTTCCAAGTCAATTCACTATAGCTAGCTATGGATCGGCTTTCCACCAGGTTTTCCGCCAGGGTCACTTCTCCCATCCAGGACAGGCGCCCCCGATTGAGACCCCCGAACAGGCTAAACATTTGCAAATCGCCCTCAAATAAAATGGACCCCCCTATCATTGATTGGGTGGCTTGAATGGAACGATAATGTTCGAGGCGGCCCACGATGGTATTCCCTTCACCGGATATATACCCGTTTGAGCGGCTGAAGGATACATATGTATCGCCAAAAATGATACCCAATTCTATCAAACCTACATTTGTTAAGGTGGGTAAAAAAGGCATTCCCTCACGGTGATCCCCATGAACTAACCGAATATTGCCACCCCGGGTAAAAACTGTATGATCATCCGAATTCAGTCCAAAGGATGGCTTTGCCAATCCAGCCTTCACATATACATTTTTTTGATTGTACCGCAGCTGAAGCCCCAAATACGATTGTAACGCGGCCAGTTCAGCCAGGACAGTCAGTTTTTTCACTTCCGCCTTAACCTGGAGTTTGGCCTGCATCGGAAAGACCGCGAGACCGCTGGGTACATCTCCCTTATTTTTTGATACACTCTGGATCCTTACATCGCCGCCGATTTGAATATAATTGATGATAATCCCTGAATAGGATGAAAATTTTTCCGGCGATCTTACAGCCAAATCATCTATTCCATAGGCAATGCCGTAATCATTTCGCAGGCCTCCCCCGGCGGGATTCACATGGCACAGGATACATGAAGATCCGCTCTCCAGGGCGTAGCGGGGCACGGCCCAAAGAAATGTAGAAAAAAGAATAATAACAGAGAGGGCGTGTTTAAATGAATGAGAAATCAATTATTCTCGGCACCTTGGTCAATCCATTTTTTGACCAATTCGATTTTGGTTGTGCTCCATTCGCCGGCCGGTTTGGGCGGCATCCGATCCCCGGAGGCTGTTCCTTCAAGTTTCTTGACCAATAAACTCCCGGCCCCATCCTTTGGAATCACAACCGCCCCACTCTTTCCACCCTTCATCAGATTAGTATAGTTTCTCAGGGAGAGCTGGCCCTGGTTTGGGTGGCAATTAACACAGATTGAATTAAACATGGGCTGAATGTCTTTTGCATAGCTCACATCACCCGTTATCACTTGATCTTCCTTTGGATTGATCCCGAAATCACTGCAACCAGCCAGAATCAATAAAAGAAGGATGGTTATTTTTTTCACTTCGTCTAAAAACAAAAAAGCCCCCGCAAAATGCGGAGGCTCTTTCGTCGAGGATTAAATGGTTTATTTACGTCCTCTTGCCATTGGGGCACGAGAGACGTTACCATTTTTATCAATGAAGTACAGATAACCTGCTTCACGCTGGACACCAGCATTAGCGACTTTTTCTGCATTGCCGCCGCCTTTTCCGGCGCGAGCCATCTTTGAACGCCATACATTACCATCTTTCCCGAGGTAATATAGGTAACCGGATTCTTTTGAAACTCCAGTTGATCTTACAACTTCAGCCATAGTAATGACCTCCTTTAGTATGTTGTTTTTTTACTAAATGTCACTTCTCGACGGTAAGTGTACACTTTCTCGAGGATATAAAGCAAGAATTTTCTCGAGGAGGCACCGAGGAGGAAAAATGGCCCATTTTTGCCTTATCCTGTCCCCTTCGAAGCCCTTAACTTCACGGCGCTATTTTTGGCAATATCCGCCCCGGTAGCTCAGCTGGATAGAGCAACGGACTTCTAATCCGTAGGCCACAGGTTCGAATCCTGTCCGGGGTACATAGAAAAAGCCCTTTTTCAAGGGCTTTTTGATTGGGTGAATGACTGATCGTTTAACCCAATCATTCAAACAATCAATCCTATCTTCAATGGTTTCCTCCTCATATTGAGTCCCCCAAGATTGGGAGCATCTTTGTAAATTTCCGCCCCTTTCTTTTCACTATGAGGTTCAAATGAGGAAATTATTTTGGGTGGTCACTTTTTCACTGACTGCCGTTTTCGCTGAAGGCTTGGACGCCGATCTTTTCAAAAACCTGAAATTTCGTTTTATCGGACCTGATGGCAATCGCGCCATTGCCGTGGCCGGGGTATCATCGAATCACAATACCTATTATGTGGGCGCTGCTTCAGGTGGACTTTTTCGAACTAAAAATAATGGTATCTCCTGGCAGCCCATTTTTGACGACCAAGATGTATCCTCCGTTAGTGCCCTTGCGGTCTCACAAAAAAATCCAAATATTGTCTGGGCCGGCACAGGCGAAACCTTTGTCATTCGTCCGGCCCATGCCATTGGTGACGGCATCTATAAATCCAACGACGGCGGGGACAGTTGGACAAACATGGGCCTGGAAAAAACCGCCCGGATCGCCCGGATTGTTATTCACCCGGAAAATGACAATATAGTCTACGCGGCGGCCCTGGGCCATACTTACGGCCCCCAGAAAGAACGGGGCATCTATCGCACCACCGACAGTGGAAAATCCTGGGAACAAGTTTTATTCGTTGATGAAAACACCGGCGGTATTGATATCGCCATGGATCGCAGCAATCCCGATTTTCTTATCGCTGCCATGTGGGAGATTCATATCAACACCTGGGGGCTGAATAGTGGCGGTGAGGCCGGTGGTGTTTTCATTTCTCGTGACGGCGGTGATTCATGGAAACGGCAGGACAAGAACGGCCTTCCCGGCGGTAAAGGGAAACCAGTGGGCAAGGTCGCTGTGGCCATCGCCCAGAGCAATCCCGATGTCATGTATGCCCTTTGTGAAGAAGCCCACCCCGGTTTGTACCGGACAGACAACGGCGGTAAATCCTGGCGCCTTGTATCTCGAAACCATACCTTAGCCGAACGGGCCCCTTATTATATGCGGATGGCGGTGGCACCTGATAATCCGGAAAAAATTTATGTATTGAATGTCCAATTCAGCGTGTCAGAAGATGGCGGGAAAACCATCCAATCCGGCTATCGCGCCGGGGGGGACAATCATGACATCTGGATCGATCCTGAAGATGGGAATCGCATCATGGTGGCCCACGATGGCTGCGCTTCCATCGCCAATGACGGCAAGACTTTCAAACGCATCGTCCTCCCCATTGCCCAGATGTACCATGCCCATGTGGATGACCAGATTCCTTACAATGTGTACGGCAACAGGCAGGACGGCTACTCCTACCGCGGACCCAGTAATTCTTTGAGCGGCGGAATTTCCATCGGCCATTGGCGATCGTTTGGGGGCTGCGAATCGGGATTTGGCATTCCTGACCCTAACGATAATAATATAGTTTGGTCCGGCTGCTACGACGGTGGATTGGAAGTTTACAATGTGCGCACCGGCCATGCCCGGAATGTCCGTGTATGGCCGGAGGCCGCCTACGGCGTACCGCCGAAAGACCTGAAATACCGCTGGCACTGGACCTTTCCCATCCACATTTCGGAGCATAAAAAACATGCGGTCTATGTGGGGAGCCAATACGTCCACCGCTCCACGGACCTTGGCCAAAGCTGGGAGGTCATTTCCCCGGACCTGACGCTCAATTTAAAAAGCCACCAACAAAGTTCCGGCGGCATTGCCATTGATAACCTCATGACATTTGACGGCTCCGTTCTCTTTGCTATTACCGAATCGCCACTAAAGCAGGGACTAATATGGGCGGGTTCTAACGACGGTCAGGTTCACCTCACCAGTAACGGTGGACGCAGTTGGGAGAATCTTACAAAAAATATTGATATGCCGCCCTGGGGCACCATATCCAATATTGAGCCCTCCCGATATAACAAGGGTAGGGCTTACATCAGTTTGGACTTTCACCAAATGGGCGACTTCGACCCCTATATTTATAAGACAGAAGATTATGGCAAATCCTGGAAACGGATCTCCGGTGACATTCCCAAATCCTATTCCAGTTTTGTTCATGTGGTACGGGAAGACCATCAAACCCCCGGTGTACTCTATGCCGGTACGGACAATGGCGTTTATGTTTCCGTGGATGACGGCGCCCATTGGACTCGCATCAAAAACAACCTGCCCCCGGCGCCGGTGTACTGGATCAGCCTCCAGGCACGGTTTGATGACATGGTCATTGGCACCTACGGCCGTGGATTTTATATCTTAGACGACATCAGCCCTTTCAGGGAAATGGCGGCGGCCAATCAAAGGGAAGTTCAGTTTTTACCTATGCAGGATGCTTACCGCTTTCAAACCAAGCAAAGTATGAAAAGTGACGGCGCCAGCCTGATCCGTGGCCGAAATCCCGCCTATGGTGCCAACCTGGATTTCTTCCTGCCGGATACCAATGCAAAATCAATTTCTATCTCGATTCAAGATATGAATGGGAATGAAATCCGCAAGATCAAACCACGGCAGACATCCACAGGAATGAACCGCATTATGTGGGATCTCCGATACGAACGGACGAAAACGGCGAAGCTTCGTGTGAATCCCCGTGGTGTGGATTGGGTGACTTATAATAAAGATGGGTGGCGCCCCCTCCGTACTTGGGATATTGATGTGAACAGCGGAAAGCTGGGACCCAAGACTGTTCCGGGAAAATATAAAGCAGTTTTGGATGTTGACGGCCAATCATTCACACGAACATTTACCGTTCTGAAAGATCCCAACACCGCCGGCACCAGGAAGGATATTCAGTCTCAATTTGAATTCCTCATTACCCTCCGGGAAACCATCGATAAAAATGTGGACCTTATTAACAAGATCGAAGAACTACGTTATTCACTCCAGAATGATTACACGACGAGAGATGAAGAAAAAGCGGCCCGGGATATGGATGATCGGCTTTACCAGATTGAGCGCCATTTATTTGACATAAAACTCACCGGCGCCCGTGAGGATGCATTTCGGAACCCCAATAAAATCTATGGCCGGTTGGCCGCTTTGGGGAGTGACTTGACCCGCTATGGGGCAGATTTCCGTCCGACCAATCAACAGGTGGAAGTGTATGAAGTTTTATCTGATCGGCTTGAAAAACAACAGACCGCTTTTGAATTATTAATGGAAGATGATTTCTGGAAGGCGGAGATAAAATAGTAGAGACACATAGTCATGTGTCTCTACATTAATAAAATAATTTATTTCCGGACGATCTTCACCGCCGTACCATAGACCAGTAATTCCGCTGTGCCCTGCAAGATCATGGAGGTCTGAAAGCGCACCCCCACCACAGCGTCAGCACCCATTTCTTCGGCCCGGTCCTTCATCCGCATGAGAGCCTGTTCACGGGATTCTGCCATCATGCCTGTATATTCTTTCACTTCACCGCCTAAAATCGTTCGAAACCCCGCCATAATATCCTTTCCGACATGGCGGGCACGAATCGTATTCCCGATCACCGTACCTAAATGTTCTGTAATCACATAACCAGCAACATTTTCTGTGGTTGCTATAATCATTTGTCTATCCCCCGGAATGGTTCATCCTTGGCGTCATCCCTGTTTTCCTTTATGAATTTAAGAGCCAATACAATACCCCCGCCCACCAGTAGGATGGTCCCCAGACCCAGAAGAAAATCACTCATAATAAAACTGATGATCGCATTAATGAATTTCAGTGCCAGGATAACACCACCGGCAATAATGAGATAAACGCCGATTTGTTTTGCTTCCATAATCTCTCCCAATTCAATGATTTCGATTGTTAAATATTACTGACAGAAAATTGTTCTAAAAAGAGAATCCTTTTCCCTGGAAAAGAGGATTAAATTCCCTATACCATGGCTGAAACAGATTTTTCCATTCGATCCTTCAAGGGCGGGTATGATGACAACCTGACCTACCTTGTCACCTGCATGCGCACGGGAAACCAGTTCCTGGTGGATGCTGCTGTGCCCCTGAAACAAATCAATCCTTTTGTGAGCAAAAAAGGATTGATTGCCCTGTTTATCACTCACACCCACGGGGATCATACCGCCTATCTAGATGAATATGTGGATGCCTTCCCCAACCTGGTGACGATGATTTACCGGAAGTCGGAAGATAAAGTTAAATCCACCTTGAAACGGCCGGTGAAGCATAGGGACATTGTTACGGTGGGACAGCTGAGCCTAGAGGTATTCCACACACCGGGGCACTACCCCGATTCAGTCTGTTATTTACTGGATGATATTTTGTTCACGGGAGACACCCTTTTCGTAGGCCGCACAGGAAGGACAATCAGTCAGGGAAGCGATACATGTCAGCTTTATCATTCCGTATATGATACAATTTTGGATTTGCCGAAACATACGATTATTTATCCCGGCCACGATTACGGCCCTAAAATGACTATATCCATTGATGAAAATATTTCCATCAGTCCCCTGCTCCAGGCGGATGATGAGGACGATTTCGTTCAGCGCATGGCAGACTATGAGGCCACACGCACTTTTGGATCTTAACCCACGGAGGTAAACATGAAACGATATATAACAGGCCTGATCACCGGTGTTCTTTTTTCCGCGATCATAATCACCTTGGTCGGCGCCACACAAGCCCAGGATGACAGCTTGGCCACCATCATGGATGATTTGGATACTTATGTCCAGGATCAGCTGGGCAAGGATAAGGCCGCCGGCCGTTTTCAGCTTCAGTCCTTTCAAATTGAACGGACCCATTGGCATTACATGCTGGACACCGCTACGGGAGAACTCTATCGTCTGGAACCCAGCCGCACCCCCGGCAATGCTAAATGGGTACTAACAGCCGAAGCCAATTTTACCAATCAATGATGCGTTCACTTTTGAAATATCATCTGGGAGAATGGGGAAGTACTTATTTTTCAAAGTGAACAGAAAGTTTATTTACCCCGTCCTTTAGGGCAGGGATTTAAGCAACAACAAACCTGATTGGAATTTTAACCCCCTTCAAGAGAATAACATTGCTAAAACGATATATTAAAAAGTGGATTTTGGCAATCCTGCTATTGGCATTCAATGGCTCCTGCGATAAGGATTCAAAATGCAATAATTGCGGTGATTTATTAGGTGGTTTCATCATTATGAAAGTGACCGCCAGCGACTTGGTAAAATATGAAGGACTGGCTAATTTAAAAGGTGTGGATGTAGGTGTCTGCATCAGGGCTTTTATCCTGGAAGAAGAACTAAGTGTAAATTCGGTGACTGTTGTGGATGACTGCTGTTGTGAATTCTAAATTAATCACCCGGACATATTGTCCGGCGGAGAAACCGGAGAAAGCTATTATCGGCCTCCATGGCTGGACAGGGAATGAACATGTTTTTGAGCCCGTGGCAAAAATGATGAAAGTTGAAAATGCAAAATGGTACTTTCCCCGGGCACCTTACAAAGCGGATACGGGAAAAGGCTATACCTGGTTCAGCGGCAATGACGAAAAGGGTTGGGAGATAGAAAAAACATGGGCGGGCATGCAGCAGCTTCTTAACCATGTTATAGCTGAAGGGTTTTCGGCGGAAAATATATTTCTTATTGGATTTTCCCAAGGTGCCGGCCTGGCCATGGAAATTGCCCTGCGCCTCCCCCATGCCATTGGCGGTATTATTCCCATCGCCGGTTTCATTAAGTTCATGGACATCCTGGAAAAAGAAGCAACTGAAGAGAGTAAAGGTACACCGATTCTTCTCCTCCATGGCAATAGGGATAAGGTGATTCCCCTGCAGGCCAGTAAAAAAGCTTATAATTTTTTAAAAACGCGCGGAAATCAGGTCCATTTTGAATCCTATGATGTAGGCCATAAAATTCCCCTGCGCACCGCGTCAATGATCCGGGGGTTTATTTCAGATTCGTTTACCTTTTTTGAAGTAAATCCGTCGGAATTTGTTGAATGATAACAGGAAGAAAAGTCATGCAAAAGAATTTAGGGTTTAAAACCGGTGGCTATCACAGTTTTACATTGATACCAAAAGGATGGTCCTCGGGAACCTATATTGTTCAAGTTGAAGCACTGGGATCCGTTTTGAATCAACGGATCACCTACCTCAAATAAAAATTATCCCGGCCGTACATTTACGGCCTTATCACCTTTCATATCAAAATCCACATCAAAGGCTACCCTTTGGCCTGCCCGTAAACCAAATTTTTTCAGCTTTGGCCCTAGTCCATACACATGGACAAAATAATCCTCCCCGTCATCGCTGGCGATAAAGCCGAATCCTTTCACGCTATCATATTCTTTTACCGTGCCTGTCATCTCAATATTCCCTTAATCTTTGTTTAATAAATGCCCTGCCCAATGATCCAATTATGACCAATGCACCACCCGCAACAGCCCACTCTCCCATAGCTTCTCCCACAAACAGAAATACCCATACAGGATTAAGCACCGGTTCGATCATACTCACTAATATCGCATCTATGGCCGGTACATGATTCAGGGCAATCGTATATAGTATATAGGGAATTCCCAACTGCACAACCCCTAGACCCAGGATAATCAACCAGTCAGAGACCTGGGATTCCGCAACCGCATCAAATACGAATGTGGCGCAAAGTACAGCCGTAATTAAATTGCCGAACAATACAATTTCAAATGCCGAGGATTCCTTTTCTTTTCTTACAATAACAGTCACCAATGCCAGGCAGACGCCGGCGCCTAAGGCCATGATGTTTCCCCAAAAGCCGTAAAAGGTCAGTTCATCCATGAAAAATAATCCCAACCCTATAAATATGATTCCCATTGCCAGCCAGTCGAATTTGGTTACCCTTTCATGCAATATATAGAAACCAAAAATTACCACGTAGATCGGCGCTGTAAATTCCAGGAAAATTGCATTGGCGGCGGTGGTCAGTTTTATGGAAGTCACATAAAGTAAAACCATGCCGCAATAAGCCAGCACACCAGTGACGGTGTATTTATTCCACACAAACCTGGGGCGGCGGATATAAATCAAGAAAACAATGGCCGCTATTAAACTCCGTGAGCCTGTTATCGCCAGGGGATGCATATCTAACCATTTGATGAAAACACCCCCCAAACTCCACAGCAAAGCAGCAATGATTAACAAGATATGGGCTGTAGATGATTTCAAAAAAACTTAAGGAAGAAAAATTATTTTTTTTCTTTCATGGATAGGGTAATGGTGAATTCCGCCACCGGTTCATCTCCAAATTTATCCGGAACAGTGGCCAAGACCGATACTGGCAAGTTGACCCTTTCTCCCGTGGCAATCGTTTCCGACACAGCAGCAGCAATTGCCTTACTCTCTCTGCAGATAAAATGAACATCCCCTTCCGCACGCTTCAGGAAGTCCGCCTTTAGATCTTTAAAAATAAGAATGACCTTGCGCTTGGATTCACGGATTTTCAGCATGGCCGTAAAACCGGTTACCATATCCACCCCCACCACCATAGCACCGATATACATGGATTTCACATGGTTACGGGTGCGCCGGTCCAGAGGCATAAAAAGTTCAACACCTTCTTCTGTAACATCAAATATCTTTGGACGGCAATAATAAATTAGCCTGACTTGAGTCCAAGAAAAATACCACAAGAAAAGGTTATACTTAGATTGTTCTGCTCTTGTTAAAGCCATAATTAATCTGCCTCTCTCTGGGCTTTCAGTTTTTTATTGATCTCTATTACCTTTTCATTCCCCACATACCAGGGCGGCAGGTTCTCCCAATCGGGGATTCCGTCATCAATCAGGGTGGTGCTACCGGCCTTCCGCGGGAAACCCTCCGCTGGGAGGGCGCCTAAAATTAAACAAACTAGTTCCGATTTATCATCCGCTTTGAGGCAGCGCCGGGCGACAGCATCCACCTTAACAATATCACCGGGGACCAAATCAATATTTTCACCGTCAATGTAAATGATCCCTTTTCCACCAAGGACGACATAAACTTCTTCCTGTTTTTCATGCTGGTGAATAAAAGTATATCCCCGGCCGGCAGGGATACGGGCTAAGCCCATGCCAACCCCCTTTAATTCGAAATCTTCTCTTAAAAAGTTTAACCATGGATCAAGATTTTCAAAATTATATGATTTCTTCCTGTAATTCATTTGTATTCCTTTTTTACCAGGGGAGTTCTTCCCCTTTAAAATTAATAAATTTCCCGCTGATATTGTTTTGTTCTTCCAAAACTTTTAGCATTCCAGCTACAGACCGTTTGGTTGATACGGGCGCAACAGGGGTTCCCATGCGCGTCCTCACCCAACCGGGATGAAAAGAGACAACCGAAATTCCCCTGCTGTTTAAATCCTGGTGGAGGTTTTTGGATACCATATTCAAGGCGGCTTTGGATATACGATAACTGTATGAACCACCGCTGGTGTCATCATCAATACTGCCCATGAGAGATGATATATTCACAACCGTTGAACCATTCTCCAGTAAAGGTAGGCAATATTTGGTTACGAAAAGAGGGCCCAGGGTATTGGTTTGAAAGGTTTCTAAATGATCTTCTATTTCCATTTTTTTCAGTCCTGCCCGATTCCCGATGATACCAGCGTTATTGATTAACAGGTCCAACCGGTTCACCCTGGTTTTTAATTGGTTTATCACATTACGAATTGAATTTTCATTTGCCACATCCAATTCAAAAATGTTCTTACTTGGAATGAGTTTATTCAGCTTATCCGCATTTTTCGGTTCCCGGCAACCTGCGAATACGATCTTTTCTTTTCCTGAAAGCTGTTTCACCCATTCCAGGCCGAGACCCCTATTTCCGCCGGTAATGAGGCAATTCATCTAATTCGCCACACCAAAATATTGATCCATAACCGAGGTGATAGACCGGTTATGGCCTAAACGTTTTCCATCGGGAAAGGTTGCCGGAAGCTGGATCACTTCACTGTTCCCAATTTCTACAACCTGAGGATCAACCTCCATATTTTTGAAAGCCCCGTCTTGTTTGTGGACCGTCCGCCATTGAAACAGGTTATTGATTAATGTCAGGTGAGTAAAGCGGGGATATTCAGGACAATTCTTTTCTAGGCGGGTGTGGCCAGCCAGCGGCGCCGCCAGGGAATGGATATCCAGGGTTGCATTGAATTTATCATCGGCAAGATTGGTTACAATCACACCGCCATAACTGTGGCCGAACATGTTAATATGCCTGATTTTATTTTCTACTGATAAAAGAGAATCAATGGCCGATTGGAGTTTCCCGCTAGCAGGCCCAGGGCATTGGGTCCAATTCCAGCGATAATAAAATGTTTTAAAACCGGATTCCGCCATTTTACGCAGGGCATAGACCCATTCATAACCTCGGGACCCGTATCCATGGACGGCAATAAACACCGTGTCCCATTTTGCTGTTCCATATTCCACCCCATGCAATCCCATAGAACTCTCCTGGAGCATGCGGCCGGTTTGCATTACCTCATCCCCGGTTTTTAGCTCACTAAAGGGTATCCCGGATTTTGCTTCCTGTCCCCATGAAAGTGACAAAAGAAAAAGAGATATGCATACCCTTAATATCATAACATGAAGAATTTAGGGTGCTTTTAATTAGAAAAGAAACGGGTCAAAACCGGTCAGGAGATAACATATCCATGTCAAAACCTGTTTCTTTTTTTGATATAATATCACGAACCAATTTACCTGTAACCGGCGACAGGCTGATGCCCTGCATGGCATGGCCGGTGGCAGCAATCAAATTCGGGTATTCCTTGAATGGGCCGATATAAGGCAGTCCATCCGCGGACAAGGGCCGCAGCCCCACCCAAGGATCCAACCCCTCCGTCCAGGAAAGATCATATTCCGGATAATAATCCTGAACAGACTTGAGCATGGCCTTCAATTTTCTAATGTTTATTTTTCGATCCGAATCCGTTACCGTCATGGTGCCGCCGAACCGCCAGTTGGGTCCCATAGGTGTAGAAGCGATCCGCGCTTCGATGAGGATCGCTGGCAGGGCCGGTTTTTTTACTGGCGATTCCATAGTGACGCTGTATCCCTTCCCCGCCATCATAGGCATTTTCAACCCAATGATACCCGCCAGTTTACCCGCGACACTTCCGGCGGACAATACAAATTGATTTGCCTTCCATTTCCCCTGTTTCGTTTCGACCGATTCTATTTCCCCATTATTTGTCTGAAACCCATGAATCATTGTATTGTATTGAATTTTTACACCGCCGGCCCGCAGGTATTTTTGCATTACATCCAGGAACAGCACCGGGTTAATATTGCAATCCATTGGATAATGAACCCCGCCTAAAATTGCCGTATCCATTCCTGTCTCGATTGCCTTCACCCCCCTTTGATCCAGATCAACCCCTTCCATTCCAAGCTCCCGGGCCATGGCTGAAATGGCAAATTCCTCTTCTAACACCTTTTCACTGTTGCACAACATCAGAATGCCCCTGGATTCCAGGCCGAAATCCATTTCCTGCCCCAGTTCCAAATACAGGGATCGGCTGGTGAAGCCCAATTCCCGGAAAACTTTGGCTCCCGCTTTTACGTGGTTCGGGTTGGTGGCCCGGCGGAATTTCCACAGCCAGGAGATCATTTCCAGGGATGGCTTGAACTCAATAGAAAAAGGGCTTTCAGGATCCAGGAGCCATTTGAGCCCCTTTTTAATCACACCCGGCGCTGCCAAGGGAACAATATGGCTGGGGACTACCATACCAGAGTTTCCCCAGGAGCAGGAGGATTTTTTATCGGCCGTACCCCCATCTAAAATAGTGACATTATACCCGGCTTGATTCAGGTAATAGGCGCAGGATAAACCCACCGCGCCGCCGCCGATGATAATGACATCTGACCTTTCCAATTCTAACTGCGATACTTTTTAAATAGGGCCTTCAAAACATGTTTGGCAATTGTAGGATTTTTCCGCAGCCGCCGAATTGAATAGGGATACCAGTTTGGACCGAATGGCACTGCTATCCGCAGGCGGTGCCCCTTATCCCGGATGGATTGACGAAGATCTGACTCTACGCCATACAGCATTTGAAACTCGCACTGAGAAGGGCTCAACCTAAACTGTTCTATTAATTGGAATGTAGCCTCCACTAGCCACGGATCATGGGTGGCAATACCCACATAACACCCTGCCGAAAGTAATTCTCTTAAAAGGGCCTCATAGTTGTTTCGGATATTTTGCCGATCATGAAAAGCTATTTCCCGCGGTTCAATATAAATCCCCTTGCACAGGCGGATATTGGCTTGTATGCCTTTAAGCGCTTGAATATCATTCAGGCTCCGGCGCATACAGGCCTGGATTACCATGCCCACATTTTCAAATTCACTCCGTGCCCGTTTATAAATGGCTATTGTATCGTCTATACATGTTGAATCTTCCATATCAATGCGGACAAAATTATTGCATTCATCAGCAGTCTTCAGGACAGCCTTAACATTGGCGAAACATAATTCCTTATCGAGTTTGAGACCCAAGTGTGTAAGTTTGATATGAACATAACTATCCAGGCCAAGGTTATTTATGGTGGTTAAAACATCCTGGTATTCCTCACTGGCCGCTTCCGCCTGGATTCCCTTATGCACAAATTCACCTAAAATACTTGTGGCCGCTAGAAAACCGGCCCCGTTTAAATCCTTTACAATATTCACCAGGTCAGACATTTTTTCTCCGGCGATATAAGACCGTGCGAACTGCCAAACAAGAGGCTTGGGCACCAGGGGGAGCATTGCTTTTATTGCGGGGTTAAATAAATCCATCAGCGCTTCACCATTTTCATAACCCGTCAATGTTGACCAAAGGAATTAAGATAATGGCTCTTGTTACACCTATAATTTGGAATATATTCTACAATGAAACCAAGCTTGTTATTCCTGATCATTACCACCATCCCCATAATCGACATACTGATCTCGTTCAAAACGAATCAGTATCCCAAAACGATGCCTAAAACAAAAATAGGCAGGAGTACATTTGCCCTGTTGGCAACCAGCGCATGGATCACCGCTTTGATTTTTTCGATTATAGATTACTTTTAATTAAGTCAAACCAATATTCATTGCGCTAACTATAATTGAATTCATATCATCCAGACAGTTAAGAAGGAGGTAACAATGAAATTGGAACGCTATTTTTTCACCGCATTATTCATTTTTTCAATCACCCCGGCCCAGTTTGATAAGGTAGAGCTGAAACCTGAACCAACCAAAATGGTGGATTTCGATGACTTGGGAGCGGGGCCCTACAAACGGCTGGTCATTCGCAATGCCATGGTCATTCCGGGCCATGGGGGCCCGGCCACAGGACCCTACGACATCCTTGTTACGGGGAATGTGATCTCAAAACTGCAGCGGCACGACCCGGATAAACCCGACCGCCTGGAAGGGAACAGGGTGATTGAAGGGGACAACCTATATGTCATGCCGGGGATGCTCAATTTACACCTTCATTTGCGCAATAAATCACTGCCTTTGGATTACATCTTTTATCTCCAATTGGCCACGGGAGTTACTTCCATCGGACCGGCTGAAGAGGGACGTGTCCAGGATATTCTGGAAGCGGAGCGAAACAATGAAGTCATTTCACCGCGGCTTTTCCCTCTTTACGGCTGGGGGAGTAAAACCGATTTCGATGAAGAATTTCGTATGGACCCGGTCAATGCAGACAAGGTTGCCAAACGCATGATTAAAAATGGCGTACGCCAGGTTTACCTGAATAATCTTTGTTGGAACCCTACCATGTTTGGCGCCGCGGCCAGGGCCATCGAAAAAGCGGGCGGCATTACCGCCGTACACATTCAGCCTTCATCCACTTCTCAAGTAAATGCCTTGGATGCTGCGCGATTGGGTGTCACCATGATCGTCCATCATTACGGATATGCTGAGTCGGCCCTTAACCGGGGGGTAATGAATTACCCCGTGGATTACAATTACCTGGATGAAAATAAAAGGTTTCGTGAAGCAGCCCAGGTGTGGATCGAGGCCGGGGAAAATCCTGAAACACGGCACCGGCTCCTGAATGATATTGCCGATTCCCTTGTGTATTACGGGGTAACCATGCAACCCAACCGGGCCACCTACGAAGCCAATCGTGATATTGTTCGCGCCCACGGCCTTCCCTGGCATGAAAAGTATACTCACCAAGTGCTTTGGGAAATGCACCTGCCCAGCCCCCACGCCCATGCATCCTTCCAGTATAACTGGACATCCCTGGACGAATACCGCTGGCACTATATGTATGATCTCTGGGGGGACTTGATTTTTGAATTCAATAAACGGGGCGGCCGGGTGGCCTACGGTACAGATGACAATTACCAGTGGTCCACCGGTGGCTTCGGTAATATTCGCGAGCTCCAGCTCGTTCTGGAATCGGGGATGCATCCATTGGAAGTTTTGCGTAGTGCCACCTACAACAGCGCCCAGACCATCCTGGAACCGAAGCTGGGCATGATCCAAAAAGGGTATATTGCCGATATTCTCGTTGTGGACGGTTCGCCGGCTGAGAATTTCAGGTATCTATATCCCTTCGGTGCCATTATGATGGATGAGGAGACGAAAGAAATGTATCGTTCAAAGGGTATTATCCACACCATTAAGGACGGTGTTGTATTTGAAAATGAAAACCTCATGCGAGAAGTGGAACGGATCGTGAGGGAATCCAAAAAGGATGCGGGCCTAGATATCGTTACGGAACCATTTAAATAAATTCCATTCAATTCAGATATTATGATAAACTGCCTCAGTATATTCTGGGGTAGTTTATTTTGAGGTCATTATGAAAAACAGAACCATCATTTTATCCATCCTTTTATTGAATGTTGCCTGGGGGGAATCCATTTTTTCCTCAGAGGAATTCAAATCCCGGCGCACGAAACTAGCAAAAGCAATGGGCACAGGCTCTATTGCTATCCTGCAAGGGGCACCTTCTGAAACTGGCTATGTGAAATTTCGCCAGTATAATGAATTCTATTATCTCACTGGGATCGAAACGCCCCATGCCTACGTGATGATCAAAGGAGAAACCGGCGAAACAACCCTTTATTTACCCCATAAAAACCCCCGCCGTGAACGAAGTGAAGGCCACCTCATTTCTGCAGAAAATGTAGATGGTGCAAAGGCCGTCTCGGGTGCAGACAATGTGTATTCCATTGAAATGATGGGTGAACATTTATGGCGGATGCGCATGCGATCCAAACCCATCGTTTACCTTTACCAATCACCTCCGGAACGGCATGCGGAAAGTCGTGATCTGTTACTTCGATATGAAGGGGATATTCAAAATGACCCGTGGGACCATACAGAACCAAGATATAAGAATTTCATTAAAAATATGTCCGATCAAATGTTGGGATCTGAAATTCGGGACCTCACACCCATCTTGGATCAACTTCGGCTGATAAAAAGTCCGGCGGAAATTGCAGTCATAAAAAAGGCCACTGTCCTGTCCTGTCTTGGCCTCATGGAAGCCATGCGATCGGCCAAACCGGGAATGTATGAATATGAACTCGACGGCATGGCAAAATACATTTACCATATTAATGGTGCACAGGGTGATGCCTATTATTCACTCATTGCCAATGGACCCAATGCTTACATGCCCCATTATCATGAAAAGATGGATCAACTGAAGGATGGGGATCTCATGCTTATGGATTACTCCCCGGACTATCAATACTATATGAGTGATATCACCCGTATGATTCCTGTGAATGGAAAATTTTCGAAAGAACAGGCCCAACTCTATGGCTTTTATATGAAATGCTACCGGGCCATTTTGGATCATATCCGGCCCCACGTGGCGCCGATTGAAGTGCGGAAAGAAGCGGCAGAAGAGATGAACCGTATTTTATCCAAGACCACTTTTGATCAGTCCCATCACCGGAAGGCAGCGGAAAATTTTGTAAATAATTACACCAGGTCTGGCAAACGGAAATATGCCAGCCTAGGTCATGGTGTAGGAATGGCCACCCACGATGTTGGCGACCATTCCAAAATGCTGCTACCAGGGATGGTTTTTACTATTGAACCTGCTCTTCGCGTACCGGAAGAAAATATTTATATCCGGCTGGAAGATTTAATCGTCATAACTGAAACAGGTGCAGAAATTATTTCTGATTTTGTACCCATGGATATCAGAGGAATAGAAAAACTCATGCGTGAAAAAGGTATGCTTGATCGGTACAAACCGCTAACTGCAGAAGATTATAAGAAATATCTGAAAAAATGATAACCATGGCAAACTAGTCCCTTGAAAAGGAATCTTTATCAGCAATGGGAAAAGTGATTTTACTTTTCATATAAGTATATCCTCGCTGTTCTGCATCATAGGTCCAGGTCCGGTCGCAGGCGCCGTATTCCAAATTGGTGGTGAGCACTTCATCACCACGAGCAAGATCCAGATTATGAATGATATTTCCCACGGCGTGGGTGGGGTTGGGCACATAAACTAGGTCGTCCATTGAGCAGTTGAGGTATTGACCCAGTGCATGGCGGGATGTTTCCAAATGATCATACACATCTTCTGACATGAATTTGATGGGCTGCGCTTCCAGCTTTCGCTGCCAATCCTGGTATACCTCAAAGACAGGCTTCGGGCAGGAACCATAAGAACCATGGTTCAAAAAGGTAATCTCAGGATCGAGTTGGAATAAGGGTTTCAGGGCTTCAGGTGAATTCTTCATTGTTTAATATATGTTTCAGCGTTTGTCACCCATTGGGGTATAGTCTGCTCCAGTTTAGCATCCTCGGTAACAAAAGTTATATTCAATCGTTCAGCCAGCTCAAGGGCCTGGGCATCGTAGGTATCGATTTGGAATGCATGGGCCAGGGCCAGGGCGCGTTTATAATGGATTGTTTGTTCTGAATGCACGAATCTGCCTATCGCTTGATCCCATATTCGCCCGGCATGTGGAAGGGGCATTCCACCTTCTTTGACGAAAGTGGAAAGAATATTCAGGAATTCATGCCGCCACAGGGACGGCAAACTCCAGTTTGGGTTCTTACGATAGACAGACTGCGCTAAGGATGTCCCATCTCCCTGTAGGTGGAGATAGACAATCAATTTGATATCTACAACAATCATGCACGGTCAGACCTTTTCGCCACTGCGATCCAATCATCCGTAAGTTCGAATGATCCTTCGTAGGGCTCAGGAATATCACGCTCCGCCGACTTTCCGATTAAGGCTTCTTCGAGGATGAAATGAACTTCCTTCATCATACTTCGGTGGTTGGATTCTGCGCGCGCCTTGAGCCGGCGCTGCATCTCCTGAGAAACGTTCCTGACTAAAAGATCCGGCATAATAATTATTATCCATGTGATATCTTTATGATATCAAATATATATCACACTATAATTAAGATGCAAGCAAAAAGCCCCGCCTATTATTCCTCTCATTATTCGGATAGAACGGGGCCTTATTCTCGGATTTATTTCTGGGTCTATTTCACCATAGTCATGACTTCGTTGGTAACACCATGAGTGTGTTTTTCCAAAACATCACCTATCATTTTTTTCTACCTCTTTTTCCGTCTAACCATTGGTACCATATTCCCATCATAGATTTCATCTGTTGCTCAAGGTCAGTAGATTCAACTAGTTTTTCAATATTTTGTCTTGACTGCCGTGGAAGATTGATATTGAGGTCGTTGGCGTATCCAAGAGTGACCGCGGCTACAATGGCCGAGTTCCGCTTCAATGCCTCTAAGTTGACTTTGTCGTAGGTATCAGATTCAGCATGATAATTAGGCGCATAATTTGCAGGCTCATGATTTGCAATTAGATTCCCTACCCCATGCATCATGAAATCAAAATTATCTGTCCCTACAAGAGGAATATCAATATTTGTAAACATGCCTAGATCTGTTAAAGGATCCATGATCTTGTTTGTAACATTTAAGACATCTGGGCGACCACCAGTAAAAAAACCGGTAATCGGGCCACTACCAATATCTACTGACATTGCCATGACATGATTATCAAGCTGTGATTCATATTGCTCGGTATAGGCCATTGATCCATACAGTCCAAGTTCTTCGCCATTCCAAAGGGCAAATCTGATCGTTCGTTTAGGCTTTAAGTCCAGTTTTATCATTTGGCGGGCTATATCAATCATCATTGCGATATTGCAGCCATTATCGTTTGCGCCCGTTCCAAGTCCCCAAGAATCCAAATGTGCACCAATTATGACTACTTCTTCAGGGCGTTCAGAGCCCTTGATTTCCCCAATAACATTATAAGATTTATAAGCACCACCCTTTCTCACGTTTATTTTTACCAAAAGAGCCAAAGATTCATCGTTACGCAAAATTCTCAAACATCTTTTAGCGTCTTCTCTGGCCATGACTACCATTGGTAAAGTATTCTCGAAGCTCCTTGATGCGTTGTGCCGATAAAGCAGCCGCATGGGGCGAGAAGACATATAAACCAAACCTTTTACACCGGCCTCATATGCCAAATCTTCAATCAGTACTGCATCAGCATATTCTTTAAAAAGACCATCTATATCAACCAGCTCATCCGTTTCAATAATGACGAAGTTCCCTCTTGCATTTTCACCCAGTTTTGCAAAATCATCGGTTGTACCATGTCCACCATCCACAAGTTTTCCTCTTAACCCAGTACGGTGAGTTCCTTTTGAAAAGGTAAGGGCAACAACTCTAGGTTCAAATTCTGCAGCACCGCTAATTTGGGCAGAAGTTTCATTTTCAAGCCACAGTCCCGGCATTGTGAAGGCCTCTTTGCTGGCACTCACACCAGCCTCTTGGAATTTTTTTAATCCCCAGTCTATGGAAAGAGAATTGGCCCTTGACCCCGTTGGACGCCCTCCAATTACATCACACAATTCCTTTAAATCTTCTTCAATCGGAGTATCACCCAACAACCCTTCTATCAATTTATTTGTTTCTCTGTCTTGAGCTAAAAGCGTCCACAATAAGATAAAAGAAATAAGTATAAATTTTTTCATTGTATTCACCTTTTAGTTATTGTTTATTTTATTCTAATTCGTACTGGCTTGGCTCGTACCTGATCCGCCCGCAATCGGAGACCAATGAGAAGCACGGATTTTCCATCCATCGCCCTCTTTGACGTACGCTTGTGTAACGCGTGTCATATAATGACTGACTGCTGGTGACCCCTTCGGCTTCATGGACCCTTCCGAATAATACATGGCAACAGCCGCTTTTCCCGGTACCAAAACGATGACTTCAATATGTTTTATGGACATATTGACTTTTTCGTAATAATCCGGTCTGCCTGCTGGACTAATTTCATGTATTAGACCACCACTGGACCAAAATTCTAATGCACCTTTTTCAGAATATTCAGCCATTGCTTTTTTATTTTTATTCAAATACGCATTACTTTTCATTATTTGTTCTATGATCTCCTCTTTATCACCAGCCATCAATGTCACTGGAACAGCGATACTCAAAACAATCAATGTCATTATGATTTTTTTCATCACCTTCTCCTTTTTAGTTAGTTATTTTTAGGCGAACTTAAATCCGGGCGATCTTTGAGGATTTCTCGAACACGATATTTTACAACTTTTTGATAAATCGCATTCAAACGCTTCGCCTCTTTTTCACCGAGCACATCACTCATTCCTAATTGATTCGCAGGGGATTGCATACTCCCTGAAATTTCATTCATTGATTTTCCAGGGTATTCCCAAATCCATGTATCGGGATATTTGCCAGAAGCCACGCGATAAATATTATGAGAAAGTGGATCTTTATTGGCCGTTTTTGTTTTTTTACCTGCCTCTACGAACTCTATATATTCGCCGTGTGCACCGGGCCGAACAACATTATGGGACAGATGCCAATAGGGGCCTTTGGTTTTAGGTTTATAGCTCAAATCTTTTTCGAAGATTATAAGACTTATACCCGTGTTGGCGTTATTATCCACAAAGGGAACGACATATTTTTCCCAGTGTTTAAAATCTTCAGGACTGCGAACGCGATTATCCATCGCCTTAAATGTATGGGGGCCGGACCAACCCATTAAAGATCCCGCGTTGGGACCGGTCAATACATCATGGTAATATTCCGGCCATTGGCCTTTACCATGGAATTTCTCAACATGATCTTTCAGGCCTTTTTCCAATTGGCTAATCTTCTCTGCCACTGGTTTTAAATACCATGTACGCCATACATTGCCACTTTCCTGGGCAACCAGCATGGCACAAGTAATTAGAGGAATAATAATCCCCAATATTCGCTTTTTCATTATTTTCTCTTTTTAGTTATTTATTGATTGATTAGTTAGGGCTGCTACCACAATAATTGTGAGAAAAATTGAGCTTTGGAGGGATAGGCAGCCCCAACTAAATCTGTTTTATCTCTTACCTAATTTCACCCAGTTATTATGGAGTCCAATATCCCTATGGCCCCAGCCATTGTATTTATTGGCTTTCTCAAACCAAGCCTGCCGTTCTTCTTCATCGGGCCAGGCCTTTTGAATGGTCGGCCAATTGAGGGCATTATTATCCGCATCTTCAAGATTTGCATATTCTGTAACGGTTACAATGGGTGTATCGCCACCGCCCAGGGAACCTGACCAGTAGTGCCGCAGCTCCATCCAGCTGAGGATCTTATCATTTTTCATGATCACCTTTTCAAAATACTCATCCCGGAGGGCTTCCCGCTCTGCCACTGAGCCCCCATCAACTTGACTCATTGGTTTTAAATAAACTTCATTAATATGAACTATCGTATTTTCTGATTGACTTTTTTTATGGCGCTTGACCCGGCTGGTGACCAGTTCCAT
>CEPV01005215.1_pt1 | contig 35466 bp, 32 predicted proteins | sample 530451 | NCBI WGS metagenome assembly CEPV01 (sample SAMEA2620097, study PRJEB7988) | marine metagenome | isolation source: saline water (ENVO:00002010), including
GATCAGCATTTTGTCCAGAATCTGTCAGTATGACTTTCCCTTCAACTAAAACTTGAGTCCCATCCATAGTGAGCACACTGCTGTTCCGTGAAATACAAATTTCAAATTCATCATTGGTAATGGTAGGCGCCATGCGCAGTGTTAAATCATTTTGGTATATTTCAATGATGCCATCCATAATATAAAAGGATCCTGATCGATCACCAAATATCCAGTCTAATTCAGCGCCTATACCATTTATGTAATAACCAGTTGTCGTATCATTATCTGCATCGATGTACAAGTGAAATTCATTCCAATCCTGCATTAAATATTCACCATCATGGACATTGAAATAAATGAATAGAAAATCATTGTCATACGTAATCTTGATATTTGCGAAATCTGCATTATCACCATCGCCTTGAACATCAGAATAGTTGATGTCAACTTCCGCCCAATCATCAAACAATCCATCGATGGAAATGGGGTGACCGGAATAAAGTAAAGATGAAATAATGACCGCAAAAATTGCGGTTTTACATATCATTTTAAAGGGATGTCATCTTTAATTGACCAATTTTTCAAGTCTTCAGATACGTAAGCGTGACCACTTTCTGTAATGGCAATATAGAAGTGTTTCTGTCCTTCACCGCCGGATAAAAATGAGAGCGAAACAAAATCATCGTGTTCAGCAACACGAACAAGCAGTTCAAAGCTATCACCCAATGTTACTTCGTTTTTATTTTTAAGTTGATAAATTCTTCCGTAATTCGTCATTACTGCAAAGCCCATGATTGGCGGTGCGATACCGAATGAAAAATGGACCGAAGCAGAAATAACTTCATTCTTGTCTTCAGTCAGTTCACTATCTAGTGCATCTTCCAATTTTTTAATTAAAGCGGGATCAACTTTACCAGGCTTACCCGGAGTACCTGCCTGTCCAGGGGGTCCTTGCTCACCTGGAGGCCCTGTTGGACCAGGATCACCTTGCGGCCCGGGAAGTCCTTGGGCGCCGGGAGTGGCGCACCCCATCCAAAGTACTGCAGATATTAATAGGAAATGTTTCATTAACCCGGGAAAAGAAACGGCATTGCCCTACCCCAGGCCATGGACATGATAATTAATAATTCAGACATAATAGCTACTGCAAAAAAAAGTATAGCCTGCTTCAAATTTTTATTTTTGTTATTATTGATTTTTCCCAAGGCAAATACTTGAGTCGCAAACATATTGTATGTTTTTGTTTCGTCTTCTGCAATTTCAGCTAAATAATTGGCATAATCATCAGCAGTGGAAAATTGACTGATCCCGCCAAAGAATGTTGCGTTTATTTCAGGGTTTTCCTCTTTTACTTTGTCCGTACGAACTCTCGGTACAATTACAAGCACCAGATATACGATTGCCAAAAATGCTGCGACAAAATAAACAATGACCAGGATAAACCTCATCCAGTCCATTTGAATCTTTAAAAAGTGAATGATAAAAAAGACCATAAAAACACCTAAAATGGAAAGTAATGTAAATGCTTTTTGGTCCGTGCGCATCAGGATTTGCTGTTCACTGCTCAAAACCTGGAATAGTGCTTTAAAATTATTGTTGTTCATTCTGTAGTCCTTCTTTCAACATTGTGAAGTTATAAATTTACATAATTCAATTTTTTAATTACTACCGCTAAATGCAGTGCCAGGCAACAGTTCTTTATTTTCTTTTTTAATGATCAAATATTCCCAATCCTTTACTTCAACTGTTGCATAAACAGGTATGTCAATACTTTTGGTTTCAGTTCCGGGATAGATTCGCTCTTCTGATTTATTGACGAGTAAATTCATAGGCATATCAAATCCAGCTATGGCTCCCGACCAGCGATAATAAAATTTTCCGTTTTGCTGTGCATATTCTAACGTGGGTACTATGCGGTTGAAAAAATATTGATCAAAGAATTTGGTGAAATCTATTCCTGTTTTATCAGAAAAATAATCTCGGACATCTTCTGTGCAGACGATACCTTTGGCATTATCCACAGCAAACCCTTTCAGCGTGGAAAAGAATAATTCATCATTATCGATCACGCTGCGCATTGTATGGATAATCCAAGCACCTTTATTATAGGCATCCCCAAAACCCCAGTAATTTTGATTCCGCGGACCCACAATGGCCTTTCGATTACCTATGCCCCGGCGTTTTTGGATCAGAAAATCGAGGCTTATATCGTACCCCAGCAAATATTCCACATAAAGAGCTTCTGTATACGTGCCAAAGCTCTCGTGGATCCAAACGTCTGCCGGATCACAGGCGGTGATGCTGTTGCCCCACCATTCATGGGCGGTTTCGTGGAGGATGATATAATCAATAAAGCCGTAAATAGAACGGGATTTGGACTTATCATAAATCCGAAAATCATTGCCATAGGTCACCGCTGATTGGTGCTCCATACCCAGATAGGGTGCCTGGACGAGTTTGTAGCCATCTTCCCACCATTGGTAGGGTCCAAAGTAATGTTCAAGAGCGCGGATTACAGTTCGAGCTTCCTTGAAATGTTCCCGGGCAACAGCTTCATTATAATCTAACACGTAATAAGTGGCGTCATGGACGAGACCCAAAGAATGGATCGTATCCTGGATCACTGAATAATGTCCGATGTTCACAGATATATTGTAATTATTTATGGGGTTATTCACGAACCAGCGGTATTCTGTTTTACCATTTCCAACATCTTTCGTTTCCTTAAGCTGGCCGCTGGAGACACACATTAAGCCAGAGGGCACCGTAATGTTGACAGCCATGCTGTTGGGTTCATCGGAAATATGGTCTTTGCATGGCCACCAATGACTCGCGCCAAGCCCTTCGCTGGTAACAGCAACAAACGGCCGGCCGGCTTTATCCGTTTCCCACACAAACCCGTCATCCCAGGGTGGGCGCGGAGCCACACGGGGAGTGCCATTATAATGGACAGTAAACGAAAATTCAGTTCCCGCTGAAATGGCTGGAAATTCTACAAAAACAGCATCTTCTTTACGGGTGTATAACAATGATTGATCGTTATAGCTAATGCTTTCAATGTTCATACTTTTGCTCAAATCAACCTGCAGTTTTGTAAAATTATTCACCGCCAGGGCTGTTATGGTATTATATCCGGCAATGGTTTTCTGATCCATATCAATTTCTAAATTCAGATCATAATGACTCACATTATAACACTTACGTTCTGCCGGTAGACTGCCCATTAACCGGTTACGTTCTGTTAGTTCTGGATATGTATCCGCTTTTTCGGGATTAGAAAGACCGCTACTAAAATAGTGCGTGGCCTCTTTCATCATTTTCAAGCTTGCGCAGTTAAATGAAATTAATGAGGCGAAAATAATGATTAATAAGTGCTTCATACTTATATCTTATTTAATAAAAATGCCGCATCATAATTAGCAACATTTTTATTTGTGGAGCCAGACGGGATCGAACCGACGACCTCCTGAATGCCATTCAGGCGCTCTCCCAACTGAGCTATGGCCCCATTTAATTGTTCAAAAGCGGCGGGAATTTAATCAGATACAGAAATATCGAAACCCGCTTTTTTCAAACGGTCAACAATACTAGTTCCCATGGCTACAGATGGTGTAATAACACCGTATTGTTTTGGTAGATGATTTGAATCTAAAGCTAGGCATAATGCAGATTCCGCCAGCATGATGGATGTACTTCCATATCCGGGATCATTGATATCCGATATAAAAACTTCCGTTCTATTTCCTCCATCCTCATTTCCCCCTACTAACATCATTTTAAAATAACCGCTCTTGCGCTCTGCTTTTGATGGACCTTCTCCTGGTTTAGGAAATATAGTTTTTACCAGTATCCATCGTGTAATGGGTATTGACATCAATATTATCATAATACCTATTCCAATCGTAAGAATTCCGCCCCGTAGTTTGCCTTTTATTCCCCTACCAACAACGAGGCTTTCGTCGTACATAAAATTTAGCCCGTATTTATACTCCATAAGTTCATTGGAACGAAATACAATTCGTGTATTAAATCGTGCCATAATAAACGGTGCCGTCCATTTTTCAATCATGGGATCATAACATGCAAAATTCTGAATGCGTTGAATAGGCATTTCAGCAATTACATCTTTACATAAAATATAGGGGTTTGTTTGAATTTTACGTTTTTCAGGATTCTTTGCTTCCTTCATAAGATTAATCATGCTGACCAGAGTACCACCGCTGAATTTGCCTTTAAGTCCTAAAATAAACAGTTTTACATTTGATAACGGCTTTCCATGCTTCTCAATGGCTTTTTCCTGTAGAAGTAAACACCCAATATCCGAGGGAATTGAATCATAGCCGCAGGAATGAACGATCTTTACGTTATTTTCTTTTGCTCTTTCATGAAATAAATCGACAGAATCTTTTACAAAAGGAATTTCACCTGTTAGATCACAATAATCAGTTTTGGTCTGCACGCAGGCGCTGATCAATTCTTTTCCATAAAGTGCATAAGGACCTACAGTTGAAATTATAACATCAGTTCGGGAAGTGATTGCCTTTAACGATTCTGTATCAAAACTATCGCCGACTAAACATTCAACTGAATCATTTAACTGCAGTCTGTTTTTTACGGACTGCAGTTTTGTTAGACTCCTCCCGGCGATTGCCCATCTAATTTCATTTTTATAATTATCATGTAGATATTCAGTAACAATCTGTCCAGTAAATCCTGTTGCACCCCAAATGACAATTTGAAAATCACGTTTCATTTTAAGGGTAATCCGTTTAATAACTTTAACATCATGTTTTTATTTAATCTACCTGTATTCACATTCCTCGGACTGGGATGATAGGATCCTTTTAAAATAATTTCATTTGCTATTTCATAGGAAACATCATGCCCAAAAGGAAAATCTTTCATTTTATAATCATAAAACTGTCGATAATATTTTAAACAACCATCGAATGCTATTTTTCCCAATGCTAAAATCACTTTTACATTTTTTAATAGTTCCAGCTCACGACTGAAAAAAGCTGAACACGTTCGTAATTCTTCAGCTGTAGGTTTATCTTGAGGAGGAACACATTTCAAAACAGGCGTCATAAACGTGTTATATAATTCCAAACCGTCATCAAGTGCATCAGAATTAGGTTGATTGGCCAAACCAACTTCATGAAGACACATAACCAGAAAATCAGCTGATTTATCGCCCGTGAATACTCTTCCTGTCCTGTTGCCGCCGTGTGCTGCAGGCGCTAATCCAACCAACAATAATTCCCCATTAATATCGCCGTAACCTGGAACTCCATTCCCCCAATAGGTCCAATCCATAAACTGCTTACGTTTCTCACGCGCTATTATAGTTCGAAAATCAACAATACGTAAACACTCAGTACATTTAACCACTTCACGATATAATTCATTTATTTCACCACTGCCCCGTAACATTGGATGGGATTCAGCGGTGGGATGTTTACTGTTCATCTACTACTAAAAGAACCTTGCCAAAATTTCGGCGGTCCATAATATACTGATGAGCATCTTTAACTTTTTGCAGCGGAAATATACGGTCTACGTGTGGATCAATATCGCCCAATTGATAATAGGACATCAATTTCTGTATACAATCTTGCATCATTTCCTGCCGATCCATGACCATTCCCATGTGACACCCAAATACGCCCTTGTTATGCTCCATCAGTTTAATGGGATTGAATTTTGGTGTTTTGCTATATTCTTTTAAAAGATGCAGGATTTTTCGGCGGGGACTTTTTGCGGCCGTTGAAAATCCAAACGCTACTAATCGGCCAAATGTCCCCAGTGCTTTATAACTTTTTTTCAAATTTTTCCCGCCGATGGGGTCTATGATAACATCTACGCCTTTTCCTTCTGTTATTTCTTTTACACGTTCAACAAAATCTTCCGTATTATAATCAATCAAATGATGTATTCCCTTTTCACGTAATCGATTATGTTTACCAGCTGAAGCAGTTCCAATTATGTTTGCGCCAATTATCCTGGATAATTCAGCTGCAGCTAAACCAACACCGCCACCGATGTTGTGGATCAACACCCATTCGTTTTTATGTAAGTGTGCCTGGAGATATAACATCACATAAGAAGTCAAATAGACCACCGGCATGGCAGCTGCTTTTGCAAGATCAATATCACCCGGAAGAGAAATTAAACGATTTTTGTTGACGACAACCTTTGATGAATACCCGCCAAAGCTTGTTAATGCAGCTGCAGGTTTTCCCAGGAGATCATCATTTTCAGTGGAACCAACTTTGGTTATTGTACCACTGACTTCATATCCCGGGGTAAATGGAGGTTTAGGTGCGGAAGGATATAAACCCATACGCATAAGTATATCAGCAAAATTTATACCGCAGTATTTCACATCAATCAGCACATCACCTGATTTCATTTCTGGTTCTATTGTTTCACGAACATGTAAAACCTCTGGTCCGCCATGACGCGTTATGACTACTTGCTGCACCATAAAGTTTACGGTACTATAATTCATGTCGGTAGTGCTTTGTTTCCTTTCGTAAGAAAATTAAATTCGCCGGCTTCTAAAACTAAAATTCAGGTTATTTACATTAATAAAAGGATTATAATAGGAAAATTATGGCTTTAATGACTTCTATGCGAGAACGGATGCACGTCGTTTTGTGGGCGTTGCTCATTCTTTTCTTGTTAAGTATGACTATCGGCGGTTTAGTCGGTGGCGCAAACATCATTGATCAGATTTTTGGTCGCATTAACCCGGCAGATGCTATAGGTGTCGTCGATGGAACAACCATCACTCCGGATGAATTTATTCGTGCAGTGAATATTCGAGTGGAACAATACAGATCAAGCGGACAAGATCCGGATGAACGATTGCTTCACAACATCCGTAATGAGGTTTGGGATAATTATATTCAAGATATCCTGGTATATCAAAAAATCGACGAAATAGGTTTAACAGCTTCAGATGAAGAAGTACTTCATCATCTTCGTAATAATCCGCCACAGTTTCTTTTACAAGATCCTACTTTTTTAACAGATGGAGTTTTTGATCCTGCAAAATATGAACAGGCCATCAATAATCCACAAGGAAATGAATGGGTGGAAATTGAACAGTTTATGAAGAATACATACATCCCAAATTATAAACTTCAGCAATATATTGCTTCAAGCGTTGTTGTAACCAACGATGAAGTTTATAACCAATATATCAAAGATAACGTTGATTACACTATAGAAGGAATTCATGTCATTGGCCGAAAACTCCAGAATGAAGTTGCCCAACCAACTGATGATGAATTATATACATATTATACTGAACATCTTAATGAATATAAAAAAGAAGAAACACGCAATATTCGTTATGCCAGCTGGGAAAAATCACCGGAAAATATTGATACGACCCGAGTATATGAAGAAGCACTTGAAATAATAAACAAAGCGAATTCCGGTTCAGACTTTGCAAAACTCGCAGACCAGTGGACAGAAGACCCGAGCAACCAAGTTACTCCGGATTCTGGACGTGGTGGAAATTTGGGCTGGTTTGGAAAAGGACAAATGGTACCGACCTTTGATGAAGCAGCTTTTTCTGCACGAGCCGGAGAAATTGTCGGTCCTGTTTTAAGCCGCTTTGGATATCATATAATAAAAGTTCATGAAACGCGACAAACGGATGGGAAAGATGAAATAAATGCGTCTCATATTCTTTTAAAAATAAACATGGGTTCACAAACACGTGAATCATTAAGACGTAAAGCAACACGGTTTAGTTATGATGCTCAGGATTTTGGATTTGATGCTGCATTAGATACACATCAAATTGCCCCGCAGAAAGCCGATAACTTGGAAGCCTTATCCATTTCGGTTAGAGGAATTGGATTTTTACGTGACATTGTACAATTTGCTTTCAATGATCAAACAGAAATTGGTACAGTATCAGACCGTTTGGAAAATGATAATTTTTACGTTGTAGCCGTTTTGGATTCAATCATCCCTGAAGGGACAAGCCAATTTGAAAATGTTAAGGGAGCAATATCCAGAACATTTACAATAAATAACCAAAAATCAGCCGCACTTGTTTTAGCAGCAGATGTTAAATCTAAAGTTGACAATGGTGCATCTTTAACGGATCTTGTTTCAGATGATAGCAGGCTTGAATTGGTTTCCACGGATAAGAAAAAACTATCACGTGGATTTAATTCAATTGGTCGCAGCTATGGAATCATAGGCGCATTGATGAATAGTGACGTTGGAAAGGTTGTTGGCCCTTTAGAAACAGCTCGTGGTTATGCAGTAATAAGATTGTTGGGAGTTGCACCGGTTGATTCAACTGATTTCCAGAAAAAAGAAGGGAATATTCAAACATCATTAACGAATAATGCTCAGCAGGATGCATTTGATACCTGGCTTACAAAGTTAAAAGAAGGTGCTGAAATTATAGATAATCGTAAATATTATTATTGATGTTACCTGGTTAAAGTCATTAAAGGGTGTCTATTGCACCCTTTTTTATTTCTTGATAATTTTGATTTAAGGAAGCAAATTATACTTATGGGTTTTTCTATATATACCGTGAGGATCATTTTACGAAATACAAAACGTTACATTTTGATATACACTATGTTATGTCCTTTTTGTAATTTTCCTTATACATTATATGAAGAAAATAATTTAATGTTTTCCACCAACTCACTCATACTTACACATTAAGGGAAATTTATTATGATCAAATTTAGTAAACGTCAACTAAAAACTCCCAAAATGCAAAGACCCGTCTATCTTGTCACAGGAGGAATGTCAAAATTTGGCCGATCAATTCCGGAAAAACGTACGGAAGAATTGGTCATTGATTCTTTTGTTGAAGCTGCAAAATTTATTGATAAATCACCCGCCGAACTCAAGGAGTATATTCATTCTTGTTACTACGGTCACTTTGCAGATCATTTCGGAGATCAGCTTTTAGGTGAATCTGTTATTCATGATAGACTTGGATTAGATCCATTGGGAAATATCGGAATCAAAACAGGCGGTGCAACAGGAGGATCTACTCTTTGGGAAGCTTTCAAAGCAGTTGCATCAGGATATTCAGATTGTGTTCTAGCTATGGGTTGGGAACGGATGGATGAAGTTCCAACAGATGAAGGCAACAATTATATTGCTTCTGCGGCAGATAAAGACTGGGAAACACCTTTAGGTCATATATATACCGGCTATTATGCTGTCATGGCCCAAAAGTATTGGCAAGTTTTTGGTAAAGAAGAAGATTCATTCCGTCAAACGATGGCCGAAATTGCTGTTAAAAATCGCGGCTATGCCCGTATGAATCCCCATGCCCAAGGCCCCATGGACATAACTGTGGATGATGTTATAAATTCCCCAGTTGTCGCCTACCCTCTCCGAGCTTTGGATTGTTGTCTTATGAGCGTTGGAGCAGCCTGCGCAATTCTATGCGATGAGAAAACTGCAAATGAATTGACTAATAATCCATTAGAGATTCACGTTGCCGCAGGTAGTCATACATTGCGCGTAGCAGATCGCCGTGATATGGAAATACCATTATTACCTAATGAATCAGAAGATATGTATAAAGATTTAGGTGATCGATTTCCCGGCGGCGATCGTTATCCAGGATTTACAGGATTTCTGGCAGCTAGAATGGCAGCGTATTATGGATATAGAATGGCAGGCGTTATTGATCCCACTGAAGATTTTGATCTTGTGGAATTGCATGATGCATTTACCATAAGTGATATACAAACATATGAAGATATTGGAATCCGTCCCTATGGTGAAGGTAGAACCTATGTTGAATCGGGCGATTGTTATCTTACAAATCCAAAAACTGGCGAACCTGGAAAACTGCCCTCTAATTTATCAGGTGGATTGATTGGCAATATGCATGCAGTCGGCGCAACCGGAATTATGCAAGCCATAGAAGTGGGACAGCATATTTGGGGACGTTGGGCAGAAATGCACGAACCTCAATCTAAATGGGATCTTTTCGGCCGATCTAAACCGGATGATTGGACTAATTTACAAGTGGATGATGCAAAACGCGGGTTGGCTATCAGCCATGCAGGAGTGGGATCACATGTAACCGCAACAATTTTGGTTCACCCAGACCACCAATTAGAAAGGAATGAATCATGAGTACGAACGATCGTGGAACAGTCAAAGTTGAAAACGGACGTTATCGCTTTAAGGGGAAATTTCATTACGGATATCCAAATGATCCGATCCGAAATGAAGACGGGGAACTAATGGGTATTACCAACCCACGAGATTTAACTCATGTTCATATGTATGGGGGTGAAGCTCCATTTTTTGAAGGATTAGGGCAAGGCAAACTTTTAGGCACTCGATGTGATGATTCTAATTGCGAAGCAAATGGATCAATCTTTATTCCGTTCAGAATTCATTGCCCGGATTGTTTGAGCAAAAATACAATTATAGATATGACTGAAACTGCTCAAAAAGGTGCAACTGTTCATACATTCATGATTACTGAACGCACGGGAGCATTCAATACACTACCAAAACCAATACGGTTTGTAAATGTAGAGTTTGAAGGAGTTCCTACAATATTGATGGGGTATCTATCTGTGGGAGAACCGAAAATTGGAATGAAAGTTGTTCCCATTTTCAATACAACAAATCCCACGTACACGATTCTAGACCTTTCATGGGTTCCTGAGGAAACAAATGAAACAGAATTACCAGAAGGATTTACATTCGGTTAAATCCCTCAATACATGTTATTGGTGTAAATCTGAAATAATAACAACTGCTCTGCGATGTCCAAATTGCCGCATGTGGTGAAAGGATATCTACGAAGATAGAGTTTTTAACGTATACATTTTGGGGGAGATAAACTCCTTTTTTGGCCTATTACATTGGAAATGATTTCTTCATTCGATGATTGGAAAACCGAATTATTATAGTTTTCGGATTGAAATCACTACAATTACTTCAACTATAAAATAATAATTATTGACGCTTTTTAGATTGGCGAAAAACGAATCTAAAGTAATTTCCGTCCATGAATAGGCAACATCCCCATTATTTACTCTATATTTTCACACTTATCACCATGGCAGTTTGGGGATTATCCTGGACGAATGCAAAAATCTTGGGAATGTATGGCGATGCTCCTCTGATGATGTTTTGGCGCTTCGTCTTCGCAACTCTTTCATTTGCACCTATCGTATATTGGACAAAAAATAGCTTTAGCATTAACAGTAAAAGTTTGCGTTTTATCGCTTTGAATGCCCTGTTCATGACGTCTTACAATTATTTTTATTTCAAAGGCACTCAAATCGGATTAGCCGGTGCCGGTGGAGTTTTGGTTACAACTCTCAATCCAATCAATACTGCAATACTGGCCGCACTATTATACAATTTACCTTTGTTAAAAAAAGATATAATTGGGATGATTCTGGGTTTTATTGGCGGTGGAATGATAATGGAAATATGGAAAATGGATATGAATCTGTTATTCCAGAGTGGAAATATATATTTTATTCTGGCATCATTATCCTGGGCTGCAGTCACCATTATCACGTCCCGTTCAAAAGAGATTCTTCATTTTATTCCTTACAGCTTTTGGAGCTTTGGAATAGCAAGTTTAATGAGTCTGTTTATTGCTTTGGATCAACCTTTATTGACTGTTTTTCAGTTTGATTCGATATTCTGGTTGAATATGATGTTATTGGCTATTGGAGCTATGGCCTTCGGGACAACCGTGTATTTTCTGGCATCCGTCCGATTAGGGCCTCAAAAAGCCAGTGCATTTATTTTCACGGTTCCTGTTACAGCAATGTTATTTGCTATTATTTTTTTGAAAGAGGAATTGACCATTTCTATTACAATCGGTAGCTTACTGGCAATGTTTGCGGTTTATTTAATTAACAAGAAATAATCATGAACCACGAAAATGAAAGCGGTCCGATCTGGGATGAAGAAAATGCAAAGTGGTATGCTGAAAAATATGGTGACCACATTTCTAATCCCATAACCATCCGAAATGCAAACTTAAATAAAGATGATCATTTGCTCGATATTGGCTGTGGAACGGGTACGGCCTGCCGTGAAGCTGCAAAAATAATTACACATGGGACAATCATTGGAATGGACCCAACTCCCACCATGATTCTCATCGCAAAAGAACAAACCTCAAATGCAATTCATAATATTGAATTCGCGAGAGGATCCGCTGAAGATTTACCAATTGAAAGCAATGCAAAAACAATCTGTACTGCCATCAATTCACTCCATCATTGGAATGATTATCAAAAAGGACTTGCAGAAATATTACGTGTGCTTAAACCGCAGGGACGTTTTATTGTAAGTGATGAAATTGTTTCCGGAAATTCCTGCGGTCACGGTGAAGGAGCACTTGCTAATCCAACTAACGTTAGTGATGAAATTGAAAAAGCAGGATTTTCTAATGTTAAATTAGAAACGTACGAAGAAAATGGTGATGAGATTTATTTGTTCAGAGCTGAAAAACTCTAGAAATATTTCTGCATCACCAGCTGAAAAGATTTCGGAGGTCGTTTAGCTTTTCCGTTGTGATCTGTAAAACCGTGAAGTGTGTAACCAGTGGCTAATACTGTTTCATTTTTTAAAATGTCATATCCGATCTTCATACGGGCTTTTGGCATTTCATGAATAGATGTCCGCACAATAATTTCATCCTCAAATTTAGCACTCTGTTTATAATCACAGTGAGCTGAAACTACAGGCAGGAAAAATCCTTCATTTTCAATATCTGTCACAATGAGACCGATAGATTTTAGCATTTCTGTTCTGGCAGCTTCAAAATATTCCAAATAGCGTGTATAATAAACAACCCCCATCTGATCGATATCTCTATAGTAGATTTTTGTAGTGTAGTCGAATAAAATCACGAGGATTCAGTAAAAACGCTCATGGCATCATAACGAGCGATTCGTTGGTCTAAAAATGTATCAGGCTCGGTTTTTAACAATGTGTCGAGTTCTTCAAGTATCACTGATTTTAAAATATCTGCCATTTCATTCGGTTGACGATGAGCGCCACCCAGCGGTTCAGCAACTATACGATCGCAAATGCCGATCTCCAGTAAATCTTTTGGAGTAATTTTCATTGCATCTGCAGCATTGGAAGCTTGGCCTGAATCACGCCATAAAATTGAAGCACACCCTTCAGGACTAATAACAGAATACCATGTATTTTCCAGCATGAGCATACGATCACATACGCCAATACCCAATGCACCTCCGCTTGCTCCTTCGCCTATGACAATTACCAATATGGGAACTCTCAATCTCGACATTTCCATTAGATTTTTAGCAATAGCTTCACCCTGCCCTCTTTCTTCTGCACCCAAGCCCGGATAAGCTCCCGGAGTATCGATTAAAGATACAACAGGTACATTAAATTTTTCCGCCAATTTCAAAAGGCGATAGACTTTTCGATACCCTTCAGGGCGCATCATACCAAAATTGCGAAATAGATTTTCATTGGTATTACGACCTTTCTGCTGACCTATAAATAACATTGTTTGGCTATCAATTGTCCCAAATCCACCCACAAGTGCAGGATCATCTCCATAATGGCGATCGCCATGGAGTTCTATAAAATCCGGAGCTAATTTATTAATATAATCCAAACTAAATGGCCTTTTCGGGTGACGAGCTAATTGGACGCGTTGCCAGCGAGAAATTCCTGAAAATATCCTTTCTAATTCAACTCTACGCTTATCTTTTAAATTTTCTATTTCTGTCAGATGAGCGTCAGGTTCATCGCTAGTTTCCAATTCAATGATCTGCTCATCGATCACTTTTATAGGTTTTTCAAATTCTAAGTAATAGTCAGCCATTGTTAAGTAAATACCGTTTTAACTATAATTTCAATATCAAAAGAAAGACTCTGGTTTTGAACATAATAATGATCTAATAATCGCCTATCTTGTTCTGTGAATTTAACATTTCTTAATCGTTCCAACCCAGTGAGTCCCGGCATGCAAATAAGTTCTGGATCTTTTTCATTTGTTGAAATCAATGATGAACCTACCAAACTCATCTTCCCTGTTATGATTGACCATAATAATGGAAGATTATGAAGAAATCCGTTTTTACTGTTAAATATTCGTCCGTAAAAACGACTATTATCCTGACCCCAGAATTCCACTTTTTTCGGTAAACTGCCCAAACTTCTTAATAGAATTATCGGTGAAAAAAGGATCAATAAAATGGTAGCAATGAAGGTATCAAAAATACGTTTAGTAATCCCATGAAGTCGGTTAAAAAGTGTGTATTCAATGTTGACAAATGAATATTCACCAATTTCCTCAATAGACGCTTTTCCCAATAAAATATCCTGATGGCGGGGAACCATTCTGTATGTGAGTCGCATCGCTTTTGTAGTATCCATTATATTTAGAATTTCTTTATTCGAAAATGCTGTGTTAGAAAAAATCAATTCACGAATCGAATGCGTATTGACAATTCCCTGAAGATCAGTCAAACTTCCCAAAAATGGTACAGGTAAATAATCCTGCCTTGGGTGAGAATCAACAAAACCTACTATATCCAGCCCTGTATCAAAACGCTTAAGAATATGATTCGCAATGCGAGTGCCTTCCCCATCAGAACCAATGATTAATGTTTTCCGGGTAAATAGAATATTATGCTTTTCCTTGATTGGCCGTAAAAACCCACGGGACATGAGGTAATGAACGAGAACTCTCCAGCCGGGAATGAAAAGTGTTATTATAGCAGTAGCCAAAATAATAACTAATCGGGAAAATGCATATTGCTTGAAAAAATATGTAAAAGCAACCGCAAGGAAAAATCCGGTTAAAGATGAAAGAATTGCACGTGTATAAGATAAAATGTAACGGGAATAAAGCTGGAATAATGCACCCACCACAATCCAAAAAAGGATATAAACAACGGGAACAAGTCCATTACTCATAACAATTGGTTCAAAATGATCAAACTTGAATGGAATTGCAATCATAAATGCGCCCAACACCACAACAGCATCAAAAAATACGGATAATATCTGGGAGCGTAATTCCCCAATAACCGTCATGAATTTTCGAATCGATATTCCAAAGCGAATCGCCCATTTTGTTAAAAACCCCTGACTCGTTGAAAAATGTTTATCAGCAAAAAGAATCATGGCATTATAAAACGCATTTATACTGTCAAAAGGTGCAGATTTAACTGACTCACCTTGATAATGTACAATTTGAGTTTTCGGTACGTAATGAACCTCATTTCCAGATTGCCAAATGCGAAAACAAATATCCAAATCTTCACCAAACATGAAAAAATGTTCATCAAATCCATTCAAGTCATGAAACAATTCTTTGCGTATAAACATACATGAACCGCTGATTGCATCCACCGGACTAACCTGATCAGGATCAAGATATGATAAATTATATTTACCTGCCCATTTTGATTTTGGAAATAGTTTATCCAAACCGAGTAGTTTGGGTACAGCCACTTTTAATGTGGGAAAAGATCGTTTACATGCTGCCTGCAATGTTCCATCAGAATTGAGGATTTTTGGACCAACCATTCCCACCTTATCATTTTGTTCCAAATATTTAAGTAAAATGTCAATTGTATTTTCCTGCACAACTGTATCTGGATTTAATATCAGAAAATAATCACCATTAGCGACATTTGCTGCTTGGTTAACTGCTTTGCCAAATCCAACATTTTCTTTGTTGGAAATAATATTGACATCCGGATATGAATTTTTAATATGATCTACAGTACCGTCAAATGAATGATTATCAACAACTACTATTTCGAGATTATCAATGCTCGACTGCATTAACGAATCAATGGCATGGGCAACGTATTCTTTAACGTTATAGCTAACTATTAGAACAGAAACTTTTCTAATCATATCATACGACACATTTTACCAGTTACCATGTTTCACTTATGCCAGCCAAATATTTTCCAGATGCGAAGACGCCACACCATGAATATCGCTTCAATCATTATAGCTTTAGACATTTTTGATTCACCTATAGTTCGATCGATGAAAATGATAGGATATTCTCCGATAGAGAACCCCTTCAACCAAGCACGAAAATTCATTTCAATTTGAAATGAATAACCTTGTGATCGAACAGAATCTATATCTATACTTGCTAAAACTTCGCGCTTCCAGGCTTTGAAACCACCAGTAGCATCTTTAACCGGTAAGCCGGTAATAATCCTCGAATATAGATTAGCACCATAACTCAACATCAATCGGCGAATCGGCCAATTTACAACACTCACTCCTTGGATATAGCGACTGCCGATGATAACATCTTTTTTTTCGAGTCCCTCAATCAAATCGGGAATTGCATTCACTTCATGGGAACCATCTGCATCCATTTGTACAATAATATCATAATCATGTTCTAAAGCCCATTTAAACCCAAATTTATACGCAGTGCCGAGGCCAGCTTTACCGGGCCTTCTTTCAAGATAAACATTGGGAAATAACCGATGTTGCAATTCCTCTACAATATCTCCTGTACCATCAGGGGAATTATCATCCACAATTAGTAAATGGTATTCTTGATTAATCTCATTTACTTTCCTGATGAGTTCAGCGATATTTTCACTTTCATTATAGGTTGGAGATATGATGAGTGTTTTCATAATTCAGTTCGAATCTTAGCTGCTTTTATGTCTAATTCTGTTTTTGAGGGTGTAAAATTAAAATCATTTTCTAATTTTTTCGTTATCAATCCGCATTTTAACGGTCGTTGCGCAGTTTGGTTCAATTCTTTTGTAGTGATCGGTTCAATCAATGATGAGTTCAATTCATAAACATTAGCAATCATACATGCAAAATCATAGCGATTTATCACATGTGAACTTCCGTGATGATAAAGACCCTTTGCGTCATGCTCAATTAATGATTCAATCACATTTCCTAAATCGACAGTCCACGCGGGATTATTCCATTGGTCTGCGACAATGCGAATGTGTCTATTATTTTGTAATTCATCTACGACCCAATCTGCAAAACTAGCCTTAAAATTACCACCGATATTCCAAACAACATTGGTTCGAAGAATAACCCAATCATTTGATAATCTGCGAACGTTTGCTTCACCTTCTAATTTTGTTTTGCCGTAAACATTGATAGGGTTGACATCATCTTCTTCACTGTAAGGTCCACCCTCTCCATCAAAGACATAATCCGATGAAATAAATATAAATTTACCATCAAAATAATTTAATAAATTTTCTGTCCCTTGCACATTAATAAGTTGTGCTTGTTCCGGATTTCGCTCGCAACCGTCCACATTTGTCATGGCTGCAAGATGAACGATTACATTCGGTTTTTCTTCTTCCAACAGATCCTTTACCTGTTTTTCATTCGTGATATCAAGGATTGTGAAATTATATTGATCATCTTGCGGAATAATATCCGTTCGTATAACATCATAATCATTGAGTTGAAGCGAGGCACCTAATTGTCCGGAAGCGCCTGTAATTAAAACTTTTTTCATGATGAATCTTCCACATAAAACGTATGGGCAATAATATCCAATTGTCTAAGGAGTAAATATTTATCTTCACCGGGATTAAAAATCAAGGCATGGATATAATATGTTCTGTCTGTAATTCCGTCGTAAAATGTGTAAGCAATAAAAGGACCTCCCTGTGATTCATCCAAGGATTCCCACAATCCTGTTATACGCCAACCAGACCAAACATTAAACATAGTTGGCTTAATGTTAAATTTGTAATCTGTGTATTGAATGTGTTCAAAGATTCGTTGAGGAATTTCACGAGAGAATTGTTCAGCATCGTTCATGTTTTGAATAATCATTCCATCTTCCCAGTGAAATACGAGCCAGCGAAACGGTTCTTCTCTTCCAATCCAATAAATATTCGTTTCAACACTGTCCTGGACAACCGTATAGCCCCATGGAATTTGTAAACTGAACCCATGCTTATTAAATAAATTTTGTTCCAGTTTTTCTTTTCGTGCCCGTTTAAATAAAAACCTGCTTTGCCGTTCAATAAATTGTTCATCAAATTTCTCATAAATTTTCAATCCCTGTATTTCTGCAGCTGAGACAATCGATTCCGGGGAATTTCCATTAATAACCAGCATTGTTTGTAATTTTGCATAGGGTTCATTTGTTAAAATAAATGGATTGTTATTTTTTGAGTTCGTAAATGATTCTTCCGGTAAAATTGATTTCACCAGACGTGTACCGGGATTGGTCAGGTCATCATTGATGGATATGGCAATAAGATTTGGGTGGTGACGTACATTTTCAAGGTCACTTGGTTTAACGAATTTGGCTTTGTAATAGGGCTCTGGAGCTGGTGTATATAGCGTGTCACTAAAAATCCTGGTCAATATTGTACGAGCAGCAGTTTTATCTTCTTTGGCAGCTAATACAATTAATTCATCATCAGCCCCTTTCGACAATGGTTTTCCACAACCAATCATTAACAAAAGTAAAGCTGCACCATTTAAGTAGAGTATTCGTTTCATTTTATCAATCTAACAAGCTTGTAAATTTAACATGAACTTTTCCGACGGAAAAAGCTTCATCCACCGGCCAGCCAAAACTTACTTCCATAACAGAATTAGTCGTGCGCTGTCGAAAACCGAAGCCCAAAGACATGGGAATGGTCTGAATTGCCTTATCACCAAAGGAAAACATTTGAAATTGTTCATTAGGGGACAATATCACATCAAGACTGATAATATTTATTATATCACTGGCAAAGATATCCTCCTGATAACCGCGAAATGTATTGATACCGCCATATCGAATTTTTTGGCCCATATGTATTTCATTATCTTTATCCCAAACAAGCCCATTCCAAAACTTGAATCGTAAAGCTGCTCTTTCGGAAAGAGATATAAATTCTTCAATATGGAACTGAAGACGAGTAATCAAATTATTTTTTTGTTTGGATTCTTGAACCATTCCAACGTGCGTTTTCATATTCAAGAATAAGCCTTTTGTCGGCAACCACCTATCATTCCTGCCATCACTAAAATACTCCATATTGAATGTTTGTGTTTTCAAGGATTCAATCCCAAGCGAGTCACCATAAACAGTCGGTTTGATCGACTCTTTTCCTCCGCCAAAATACCATTTACCTCCCCGTCCGAATTGCAGTGCAAACGCACCGTTTGAATTTGTATACACATACTCCCTGTTTCTCAAATCCTGTACAAATTCAACCTTTGTTCCAAATGGTAAGCCGTATATATATGGTTCCTCATGTTTGAAAAGAATATATTGTGATTCCTCTCCATTGCGTTTCCATACCAAATCCGTCATATTTGCAGTGCGCCATGTATTTTCCAGGTGAATGTCAATTTCGCCGGTAACATCCCATGCTTGGTCAGCTTGACGCCCGGCACCGACGATGCCGGAAAAATGACTGTTGAATTCCGGATTAAAATCGACCAAGACACCCAACTTTTCATTATCCATTAACCCGTAATTAAGATGGATATCGCTGGGAATAAAAGGATAACCGGTGTGCAATTCATTGACAATCGTTTGGGCAGATTCAACTGAATGAGCTTGTGTTAAATTTGAAAACATTTGTTTTAAAACAGGTATACTTACATCCGGTTCTTTTTGAAATAATATTTCATCTATGGTTTTTCGTTCATCGTGAATTTCATAATTAAACAACATGCTTGGTGACGATTCATGTTCAACCAACACCAATTTGCCGCCAAATTCGCCATTTCCCACAAGTATCGAATCAAACTGTGATATAATGGAAGATCGCTCGTAAATGGGGATCTTTTCGCCATCAACTGTTATTACAACATCCTGGCTGAAGGTCCAACTTGCAGCTATGATAAGTATGTAATTAGAAATACGCACGCACTTCTCCATTAAATGTGAGAAAATTATCATAGCGCTGATCTGATATATAATTCATGGAAAGATTGAGTGAAAAACCCCTGCCTATCATCCATTGACCTTGGATATTTGAACGCAATGTGATTCCTCGGGCTAATCCATTCAATGCTTCCGGAGGTAGATAATCAAGTCTATCAGATATATCAGTTTGATACCATTCAAAGCGAGATTGAATACGCCCGTGAGTTCCGACGAATTTTAAAACATCAGCGCTTAAACTTACTGCATCAGCGTCAAATTCCTGTTCGCCCATAAAACCATGATCAATACCATATTTCATACCCATATCAAATTGCCACACGTCGACCCTGATTTTTGCAGTACCCTCGATCCAATGCCCCTTCACACTTCTCTCACGTAATTCAGAAATGGTTGATTCTATTTTATCATCATGATACTTCCAGCGGTATTCCATCGTAAAATGATCAAAAATCGTTTTTCTGTATTCTAAGCCCGCTTCATCATTTTGTTTTAAATCCTGTCCTCTGTTGTCTAGCCCATCAAGATTTCTAAATTTTTTATGCCATACTTTGATCATTTTTTTCATTTTAAACGGTTTAAATACTAATTCATTCCGTAAAGACCATTTTGATCTTGAAATTGCCGTATTGCCCAAACCCGGGTTAATGAAAGCATTCCCAGACCAAATGAGCCCTTCAATAGTCGATCTCAATTCTGATCTCAACGAGAAATCCTTGAGTGATTGATAATGTGTTTTACTAAAATCAATTTCAAATAATTGCAGTCCATCCAGTTTTGTTGTTGGGTGGCGGTCTCCCGTAAAGATCGTATAGGCAATATATTCGCCATTTGGATCGTTGACGTATTCATTGAATTGTTCATCATAACGAAAATCGCCCAAACCGATGCCAACTGAATCGTAGACTAAGGTCCGTGTTTCTGTAAATGTTTCTTCAACGGTCGTTTTCATATCCCATCTGATTGGATGCGTCGGCCGGAGAAATGACGAACGGAGTCTTACCAACGTAAAATTATAATCGTTATTGTTCAGAATATCATTTTTAATGCGCCGACGAATAATTATCTCTTGAGTCCAGCCGCTTTTCGTATTGCCTTTTATGTCCAAAGAGCCGAAAATACCTTCGGACGATAATTCTAATTCATCTGAAATCGTATCAGATTCAGTATAGTCAAGCCGTTCTCCCACACCAAATGATGATTCCCAGCGATCTTTGGCATATTTTACACCTACCGTTTGATGATCAAATCGATATTGATTTTCCTGCTCTTCATAATCATATTTATAAAATGGATGCAGATTTCCCGGTAATAGATCAAACATCAATGTTCGCTGTCGAAAATAGCCTGTATTTGCAGAAATATCGTTTTGAACAAAACTCACAAATGGTAGATAACCTCTGCCAGCCGTAAATGCACTATTGATACGATTAAATAATTGCTTACCATAATTATAGCGAGACGCCGTCACTGTTCCCTTACCCAAATTTTCTACGTCTACACCTGCTTCAACGGCATGGTGATTTTCGTTAACATTAAGCAACGGCTGTACATTCCAATCCTGATAAAATGTAGCCGATCGATCACGCTGCATGGCTTCGAAGCGATTATCCTGCTGCCAACTCGATATTGTATAACCTATTCTCATTTTATCTGAAATAGTGATTTTATTATTTGATAAAGCAAAAGAATAGGCCAAACCAGTATTGTCATTATCGTTTTTCGAAGACAATCGATTTTTATCAACTCCGGAAACTGCTGTAGAAAAATCCAGCATTGTATTTTCAGATACTTGATAATCTCCGGATATTTCGAAGAGTTGATGACCTTTCGGGCTTATGATCTGCTTCATGGGACTATAGAGATCATCATACTGTTCCCTGTCTATTAATTGAACAAATTCATAATATATTTCGCCTGAATTTGAAATTAGTCGTCGATATTCTCCCGTTTCACTATCATTAGTGAATGTAATGAAATATCGATCTCCTGGAATCGTTTTATTAGGCGTATACTCAAAATATTCCCTGCCTATATAAATATAATCGCCGTCAGCATCAGATACAGCTCCGGAAATAAATACAGTCGTATCCCCTGATGAATTCAATAGCTCAATTTCATTATCAGATAAATTCAAAACCGAATTTTGTGTTTGATCGGATTCATACAACCATGAAAATGAAATGGAGCCTTTTTCTTCAATAGCACGCTCCATGGTTCCGCCGGCAACAGACTGAGAATACTGAAAATCCGAATATTGGTATTCGATCAATATATCCGAATCGGAATGAATTAAATGAGCCGGAGTAAAATGAACTTCTGCTGTGGAATAATCAATAATATAATCATGATTTTCTCCTCGAGTCAGCTTATTACCGTTGAGCCATATCCTTTCCGTACCGGATTGAACAATAATATTTCTGTTCCCTGATTTTGAATCGAGGAAATACGGTCCTTGCTTTCCTTCACTGCCTTTAAGTTCAATTTGCCTATAATGTCCTTTTGAATTTGCATATACTGCAGATCCTCTCCATTTATCTATATTAAAGTTATTCTTTAATCCAATCAGTCTTTTGCTGATATTCATATATTTACCATGTTGGTAATTCAATTCTATATCTCCAACATTCATTTGAAATTTGGGATGGGAAATTTGAAGATACACTTGGTCAATTTCATCCAAAGATTGTGTATTCCCATCAGGTTGTATGGGCGATGATTCGTCAGAGAGAATTCCACTCACTTGCATCGATTCGCTCAACTGTCCTTGGATTTGCATACGCAATCCTCCGGTAAATTCAGATCCTCCCAGTGGTGAGACAGAAAATGATCGATAAACAGATCCAGTGGAAAGCACTTGATCATTCGTATAGTTTTGAGAAGGTCGCTTCTTCATTAGAGTTGAATCATTTTTTTTATCTGCAATAATAAGTGAATCCATTTTCGGAAATTGCAAATACAGCGGACCATATACATTTGGAAATATGTTTTGAGTTGTATCTTTTTTGCTAATCAATGAATCTCTTTTTGCTTCGTTTTGACCGAGAAGAATACATGAAGTCAAAAGAATAATACCAAAATAATATTTCATTACTATGTTCGCTCCGAAAGGAGTTAGAACCCCTCTATTACAGATTTTTCCCATAGTCCCCTCTCTAAAAAACGGGGAAACTGTTTTACAATTACCCCAACCTTTAGGTTGGGGTTGGAGATACGCAATAAATAGCACTTCCCGCCTACGCTAAAGCTTCGGTGGACAGATAGTCCAATTAGACTTTTTCGGAGCAAACTTATCACTTTTTTAACACCATAATACGCTGGTCTGTCAAAATGATAAGGTGTTGAAAATAAACATCCGCATCCAGTACAGTTTCATCCTCACGAAGGAGTAAAATATTTACATTTCCTGCGAATGATTCGATTTCACCCTGACTATTAATAACAAACCAATCATCAGACCAACGGAAAATATGAATCGGATCAATAAGCTTGACGAGAGATGTTTTCGATTTTCTGCCAAATCGATTGAATAAAATAATTTCATTTTCACAGGATATTAGTGCAATATTTCCTGCATGATCAGTTTCAATATCAACAATACAGCGTCCATCAATACCATATTGATTTAAATCAATGAGCGCTCGGATAGAATTATCCATGGACAATAATTGCCCGTATTGCCGAGAAAGAATATGCGCTTTCCCAAATGGATCAGCTGTTATCAGATCCGGATAAAATGGATCGTATTCGTTTGAAATCACATTATCAATACCCAAAATATTGAACTTATAGTCAAACCGCTTCACTGCATTTTCATATCGATCACATACCCATATTTGCAAATTATGCACCATGAGATCCACTGGCTCTGTAAATGATTCGTCATCCTGTCCAAAACCACCCGTGCGGTAAATTATTCCTTTTTCCGATAAGATCATTAATTCACTTGAATTTTGATCAAGTAGGACAAATTGATCATCGTCCAGCACAGCCATGCGTATGGGCGCGAAATCTTCTTCTAATAATTGGGAAAGACTGTATTCCTTTAAAAAGTTTAAAGGCTCTTGGGCCAGACACGCCGCCAACAGCCCAAGACAGGCAAGCAGATGTTTACTCAAACGTTTACGTTTTTGAAACGGGTGGTGAAAATGGCCGAACCAATGCGGCTACGCCAATAATGATCATCACAATTGAAATCAACTGAGAACCGGTAAAACCTAAAAGATAGCGATCATTAGTGCGAATGAATTCGATGACAAAACGCTCCATCCCTGCCAAAATGAGGTATGTAAAGAATAAACTGCCCACAACCTTAACATGGGTCCGCTTGTTCCATAAATATGCGAAAATAGCAAATCCCATGGCAACTTCGTACAATTGAGTCGGATGAACAGTAAGCAAACCGGGCTCAAAACCGGTTAAATCTATCCATGGATAATAAAGATCAAATACACGATACGTCGAGGGCGGAAGTCCATTTTCAAACGCAATTCCCCATGATACGTGTGTTGGAATACCATAATCATCTCCCACAAGAAAACACCCTACCCTGCCTATTGCGTAACCTAAAATCAACAAGGGGGCAACAATATCTGCAAATGTTAACCATGGTAAATTATTTTTCCGCAGCACAAGTGTAACACCCAGCGTTCCACCCATTAGTCCGCCAAGAAAAACCAATCCGGATCCACTGAAAATCATACCAATCGGATCATCAATTACACGGCCTAGATTCTCAATCAAATAATAAATCTTTGATCCGAGGATTCCGCCAACTGCTGCAGCAAAAACCATATCAGATGCAAGCTTATCATCGTACTCAAGGCGTTTCATATCTTTTTGCAGAAGGTAGAAACAGCTATAAAAAGCTATCACCAGCATAAAGCCAAAAGAATAAATCTTGATAGGTCCAATTTCAAATAAAACAGGAATCATAAAACTTTTTCTCCACAGTTCGAACAGAATTTATCGTTGTCTTTCAGTTTGATCCCACAACCACTACAGAAGTTCTTATTCCCTTTTTCGTGGCTCACTTCTTTGTTTGATGAATAATACATAATACCAATGATGATGGATAGAACACCAAGGATTGCTAAGGGTTCCCATAAGAGTAACGTATGTCTTTTCGGTTTATCGTGATCTACAATTGGTTGAGAGCTTTGTGCTTTTGGTTGACTTAACTGGGCGCGGAGAGCTTCCATCGTCGTTTGACCGCTTGCATTAAAATAAGATGCTTCAATCATTTCCACTTCATTCGCCGGAATATCACCTAAATGTACACTCTTAAATAATATTCCATGCTGGTCTGTATCTTCTGAAGAGACTTTTCTTGATAACTCAAACTGTTCGGCCATAACAGGAACCTGTACAGATAAATGAACATTCTTCATGGCCACATTTGATCCCGTCGGCCATGTCAGATTTTTTTCATGACCGCTGTCAAATGGATTGTAAAAAACGAACAACCTGAATTGAGTATCTTTCGCACTGAATTCAACTTTACTATGCGAACCATCCTCCAATATCGTTAATGGAATAACTTCACTATCCGGACTGGGAATACCACTAATAAAGAAGACAGAATCAGCTATAGATGGTAGCGTTATTGAAATTGTCTCTGATTCTGAATCAGCAACAATAATGGCTTCCATTTCGACCATAACACTTTTGTAATAATATTCCGGGTAGACTCTAATGTTTATAGCATCTAAATATTGTTCAGCATGTATAAACGTGAAAATAAATATGATAAGAGATGATAATTTTATTTTCATTATTTTATCCTGAAGTTCCGTTAGTTGTTAATATTGTTAATACACTCAAATTATAAATTGCGTGGGTATATGCAGCCACACCAAATCCTCTTAAGGCGTAAACTATGCCCAATAATACACCAGCAAAAAAGCGAATCATAAATAAATTCAGTGAGAAAATATCGCCAAATTCTCCCACAAAATGAAACATGGAAAAAATACCCGCTGCAATAAGGACTCCCCCAGAATATCTCGCTGTTTTTTCCCACTGAAAAACGAACCCCAGTAAAGTAGCCACGCCTGTAATCATCACAACCCTGAACACAAATTCTTCATAAATCCCCGCCCCCAAAGACAAGACAATCTGCTGGAATAACTGTTTCGACGCCGGCGACATCATCAGCGTTTGAAAAAATCCGAGTAAAACAAAAAGTAATGCGCTATACACAATACTTTCGAAAAACATGGTTAAGAGATATTCACCACGAATCGCCATGGATTTTAAGTGTTTCTTTTGACGCAAAAAGGCAACGGAAAATCCGACCATAAATGTAGCGCTGAATCCATAAGCACCATAAACACCAAATAATCCTAAAACTTGACGCATGAGGACATCTGCTCCGTTTCTCAACATGAAAATATCTTCTGAAGACATCAACAACATACCCAATTCATACAAAATAAATAAGGGTAGCGTAAATACAAAACTGTATAACGGAGAATGAGTTTCTGTCCAGTATGTTATTTCGTTTTTAGACATTTAAAATGAATGTAAAGATGATTGAAAGATTGAATGTGTGAATGATTGTTATTTTCTCCAACACTTTATTAATCATTATCAATTTGCAACACAGCCAAAAGTGCTTCTTGAGGAATTTCAACTTTACCCACTTTTTTCATCCGCTTTTTCCCTTCTTTCTGCTTTTCCCACAGTTTGCGTTTTCGGGTGATATCCCCGCCATAACATTTTGCCGTTACATTTTTCCTCAAAGCTTTTACAGTTGATCGAGAAATAATCTTTGTTCCCAATGATGCTTGAATTGCCACTTCAAACAATTGCTGTGGAATCAGTTCTTTCAGCTTTGAGCATAATGCCTGTCCCCGATGAAATGCATCATCCGCATGGGTAATGATCGACAACGCATCCACGGGTTCACCGGAAAGAAGTATGTCCAATTTTTTCAAATTTCCAGAGCGGTAATCGATGAATGAATAATCCAGAGAAGCGTAACCTCGGGATACAGATTTAAGCTTGTCGTAAAAATCGAAAATGATTTCTGCTAAAGGGAGTTCATAATGGAGTTGTGCCTTATCTTTGGTTAAATAATCTGTATTAATATAAATACCCCGCTTCTTCTGACACAGCTTCATTAAACTGCCGATGTAATCCTTGGGAGTAATGATTTCTGCTGAAACAAATGGTTCCTTGATTTCCATAATTCTTCCAGTCAAAGGCATATCTGCAGGAGTATGAACTTCCAATTCAGTTCCGTCCTTTATGGTGACTTTATAGCCTACATTGGGTGAAGTGGTTACCAATGCCAAGTCAAATTCTCTTTCCAATCGTTCCTGGATAATTTCCATGTGTAACAATCCTAAAAATCCGCAACGGAATCCAAAGCCAAGTGCTTCGCTCGTTTCCGGTTCATACATGAGGGATGCATCATTCAATTTGAGTTTATCTAGTGCTGTTCGAAGTTGTTCATAATCATCGCTGTCTGATGGGTAAAGTCCGGAAAAAACCATGGGCTGCATTTGCTTGTAGCCGTGCAGCGCTTCAGTAGCGGAGTTTTCCTTGGTAGTTAGTGTATCCCCCGGGCGAACATGATCCACATCACGAATGCTGGCCAGAACATATCCCACATCACCTGAGCGTAATTCATTGGCTTTAATCTGGCTCAAAACAAAATGACCCACTTCTGAAACGTCATACTCATTATTGTGGGCAAAAAACTTTGCATGAGAACCCGGCTTCAACACGCCATCCATCACGCGAACATAGGGAATTGCGCCTTTATAATTGTCATATACCGAATCAAAGATTAACGCTCGGAGTGGAGCACCATCATTGTTCTTTGGTGATGGAATTTGATCAATAATTGCCTGAAAAATATCTTCAATACCGCTGCCGTCTTTCGCGCTTACCTTGATCACTTCATTCGGATCACAACCGATGAGTTCCACCAATTGATCGGTCACTTCATCGATGCGGGCACTGGGAAGATCAATCTTGTTAATCACAGGAATTAAGGCGAGGTCATTATCAATTGCCTGATAGGTATTACTAACCGTTTGCGCTTCCACGCCCTGGGCGGCATCCACCAAAAGCAATGCACCTTCGCACGCAGCCAGCGAACGGCTGACTTCATAGGAAAAATCCACATGCCCGGGAGTGTCGATTAAATTGAAAATATATTCCTGACCATCTGTATGTTTGTAGTGCATCTGGATAGGATGGCTTTTGATGGTAATCCCCCGCTCACGTTCAAGGTCCATGCTGTCTAAAACTTGGGCTTTCATCTGTTTTTTGGAAAGGGTATGCGTTTCTTCTAGAAGGCGATCGGCAAGCGTAGACTTGCCGTGATCAATGTGGGCGATGATACAAAAATTCCGTATATGGTCTGTGGACATAAGGTGGAAATTACGGAGTATTGAATTAGAAGTTTAGATTAAGATTTGACAAATTATTTTCGTAATGGAAAATTGTATCCCATGTTCACATTGAATCAACTTCCTGATCCAATTAATATTTCTTTTGTGCCTTGATGAGATAAAGATTAGCTTTTTTATCTTTCTCATCCTGAACCATGGACACGATGCGAATGGCTTCCATAACGGAAATATTGGCATTATCCGAATTGGAGTAAAATGCATCCATTGCCTTGGCAATAATATCGATATGTCCCTCAACATTTGTTGAAATATGCTCATCAACAATTTCGTAAAAGCGGTCGATATAATAAGGTCGTACCCAATTATCATTCCCAAGATATTGCTCTTTTACTTGACGCTGATGATGCATTTTCATAGCTGACGTGGCAGAGTATGCGCCATTCACAAAGGATACCTTTTCAGCATCAGTTAAACTTTGCCAAAAATGTGAAGGTGTGGGTTCCTGTCCAGAAATAATTCCAATAAACAATATAAGAATAATTCGCTTCATAAATTTTTTCCTCGATAGTGATTCACAATGGGCATGCGCCGTCCTGTGCCAAATGCTTTTTTGGTTACGCGAATTCCCGGGGCAGCTTGACGGCGTTTGTACTCGTTGATGCGGATTTTTTGGTACAAGCTATACACTAAATCTTTATCATAACCTTCTGCACTTAATTCAGCCGGTGATTTGCGATCTTCTACAATGTAATCCACCAATGGACTCACCACATCATAATCAAAGGGATCCACTTGGTCCGGAGCCAATTCCGCAGATGGTGGTTTGGTAATGCAATTTTCAGGAATACGTTCATACCCGGCGAACTCATTAACCCGTTTTGATAATCCATACACGTCCGTTTTGGATAAATCGGAAATCACAGCCAGGCCTCCGCTCATATCGCCATACAGTGTGCAGTATCCCAATGCCAATTCTGTCTTATTACCAGTGGACAGCACGAGCCAATGATGCTTATTAGACAAGGCCATGAGCAAATTCCCCCGGACCCGGGCCTGGATATTCTCTTCCGCAACATTTCTATCCTGACCTTCAAAATGGGGCTCCAATGTGGATTTAAAATAATCTACGACGTCGTGAATAGCGATGGAACGATAATCGATCCCCAGGTTTTCTGCTAAAGCGTGGGCGTCATCCTTGCTGTGTTCACTGGAATAGACCGATGGCATGGATACACCATGAACGTTTTCTGCTCCCAGAGCATCAACAGCAATACAGGCAACCAAGGACGAATCAATACCGCCGCTCAACCCAATAACCGCTTCATTGTGACCGGTCTTTCTGAAGTAGTCTTTGACGCCCAGAACAAGGGCATCATACAATTCAGCTTCCCGACTTTTCTGGTGAATCTCTATAGTTGAATTATTTTCAGTATTGATATAAATGATCTCTTCCTGGAAGATGGTACCCAATCCCACGAGCGATTCATCTCCGTTCATGGCAATGGACTGGCCATCAAAGATCAGTTCATCCTGGGCACCCACGAGATTGCAGTAATAAAACGGAATGTTGGTCTCCTGCACTTTATCGCGGACAAGATCCAATCGTTCTTTTAAGCGCAATTCATGGTAAGGTGAAGCTGAAATGTTAATGATACAGTCCGCTCCTTCTTTTTTCAATTCTGATGAAACTTTACACTCGTATTCATCATCCCATAGGTCTTCACATATCTCCAACCCCAGCTTGACTGTTTCACCGCCAATTTCAACTTTGCACAAACCGATGTCTGTCCCGGCGGTAAAATAACGATCTTCATCAAAGACATCGTAGGTTGGCAACAATATTTTATCGTAACGGTACACTTGTTTTCCATTCACACAAACAGCGGCAGAATTGAATAAATGTTCCTTATCTTTGTCAATATAACCCAGTATCAATGGGACAGTAGATTTATCAGCAATCTCACCAAGAACTTTCTTGTTTTCATCCACAAATCCATCCTCATACAAGAGATCTGCAATAGGATAGCCGGTGATTACCATTTCCGGAAACACCACCAGGTCTGCACCATTTTCACCTGCTTCTTTATAATTTGCAAGAATGAGCTCTTTATTGGCGTCTAATGCACCCACAGTGGGGTTTATTTGACACAGGGCGATCTTCATCAGAATCTCATTTCAAATTGTGAAAATTCCCCTGTCGGATCCATCCATTCTACGTCTACGCCCTCAACGCTGGATCTGGTAGAACCAATATGCAGCCATTCAACCAACGCACGTAGATCTTCTTCTTTTCCTTCTGCACTTACCTCAACTGTTCCATCAGCCAAATTTCTTACCCAACCCGCCACATTGAGCTTCGATGCTTCATTACAGGTTGAATCCCTGAACCACACACCCTGAACTTTGCCCGATACGATGGCTTTTAACGCTTTCATTATATAATGTGTTACTTTAAGTATTTTCTTTAAGGAACTGTATAACTTCATGTGGATTCTTAACATTTTCTAATCCATCGATGTCCCAGCTGTGCAGGCCGACGATGGGTTTTTCCAGTTGTTTGGCGTAGGCGATTTCGGACAATGTACCATAATGACCGCTCACAGCTACCGCCGCATCGCAGTTATAGGCCAGCAGTGCATTCCTGGTGATGCCCATATTGGTTGCCAGGGGAATATGGACATATTCATTCATTTCATCTAAAGTCTGCCCTTTTAGTATACCCACACACGTTCCACCGCCTTCACTGACTCCTTTGGACACCGCTTCCATAACACCATTCCCCCCACCGCAATAGACGAGATAACCTTCCTTGGCAAGAAGTTTGCCAAGTTCATAGGCATCATCATAAATACCATCGGTAATGTCCCGGCCGCCAAAAACGGAAATGCGCGTTTGTTTGAACATTACGGCTCCAGCCTCGCTAATGTCCGGGGAAATGGGATAGTCTCGCGTATATGCTTACTGCCGGTGATCCAGGCCACGGTTCGCTCAATTCCCAGACCAAAACCAGAATGGGGCACTGAACCATATTTCCGTAAGTCTAAATACCAACCAAAATCTTTCATGTCCAAATCATGTTCCTTGATCCTGCATTCTAAAATCGCCAGATCATCTTCTCGCTGTCCGCCGCCAATAATTTCACCATACCCTTCCGGCGCCAGCATATCCACACCGAGAGCCAGGTTGTCATTATCAGCATCACGTTTCATGTAAAATGCTTTGATTTCTGCCGGCCAGCGATGCACCATTACCGGTCGGTCAAACTGTTCGGAAATGATTGTTTCGTCCGTTCCGCCAAAATCTGAGCCGTAAGTAAAGTCAGCACCGTTCTTCTCGAGAATTTTAGCCGCTTCATCATAGGTAACACGAGGAAATGGTGCTTTCACATTTTCCAATTTGGATGTATCCCGCTCCAGGATCTCCAGGTCATCTTTACAATGCTCCAGACACCACTGCACAATGTATTCAACGAACTGCTCGGCTAAATCCATATTTTCATCCAAGTTATAATAAGCCATTTCCGGCTCCACCATCCAAAATTCCGTCAAATGCCGGCGGGTCTTGGACTTCTCTGCGCGAAATGTAGGGCCGAAACAATATACCTTCCCCAATGCTGCTGCCGTGGCTTCGGAATAAAGCTGACCACTTTGAGTTAAATAGGCCGACCGCTCAAAATAATCCACGGCAAAAAGGTTTGACGTTCCTTCACAGGCGTTGGCGGTGAAAATAGGTGTATCTACAAGCGTAAAACCATTATTATCAAAAAAATCACGTGTTGCTTTAATAATTTGGTGTCGCACTTTCAAAATAGCAGATTGCCGCTTGGATCGTAACCAAAGGTGGCGATGGTCCATAAGAAACGATGTTCCGTGTTCTTTGGGTGTAATTGGATATTCTTCAGCGACCTGATGCACCTGCACATTTGTTACACCGATTTCGTAACCTCCCACGGAACGGGGCTCTTCTTTGACCAGCCCCGTCACAGACACGGATGATTCCTGGGTCAGTGTTTGCTCTAAGTCGAACACGGCATCATCCACTTCGCCTTTGACCACCACACATTGGGTCATGCCGCTGCCATCACGAAGGATGAGAAACCATACCTTTCCAATAGAACGCTTGTTATATACCCAACCGTTGAGTGTTACTTCTTCACCGACGTGGTTTTTCAGATCTTTAATTATTGTTTTACTCATCTTTTCCTTTTTCACTTATTTTTGAATTCGCAAACATTAGGTTTAATTATTACCATGATGTTAAAATATCATTCAATACATCTTCTGCAATTTTTTCTACGGCCACTTTTGCAGCAAATTCCCGTGGATCGCCGATCTCGTCAATATCATCGCCATCTATAGCGCCATCACCATCATTATCAATACCGTCAGCACTTATATCCCCGCTTAATCCGTAAGCGCCCCAACCGGAATATTGCTTGGTTAGCAGCACTTTGTCGTTGACCGCATCCAGCCATTCCATTTTCATACTTACTGTGAACCTATATTCCGTCACCGCCTCTTCCTTACTGAATGTATAAGGCCCGTCATCCACCTTCAAAATTACACCTTTCATTATAGAATCAGCACCTTTCTCATTGGTGACACGTAAAATATTTTCTTCCGTAAATTTGGAGACCAAATTGTCCGTCACTGTCTCTGCCATGGCAAATTCCGCTGTTTGATTCTCAACGAGGGGAATAGCAATACTTTTAATGTGAGGCGGTATTGATCCGGCCATAGAATAGAATATACATCCCGAAAGAAGGAAGAAGGATGAAGCCAGAAGTAAAAAGTAGCGGGATTGTGGGTATTTTTTCATATTAATCACCCTTCCCATTGGATCGTTTGATCTTACGTCCTAGATCATATTGATCAATTTTTCGATAGAGTGTTCGTTCGCTCATACCCAATGATTTGGCTGCAGCTCGTCGATTATTATTAAAATGCTGTAATGTCCGGGAAATGGCTTCTTTCTCCAGTTCTTCCAAATTCATATCTCCAATGGCAGTATTTCGAATGCTGTGGTGACTATTTTCATCAATCTGCATTTCTTTGGATAATTCGCTTACATCGCTGCCTTGATAAAACGGCACCGGTTGAACAGTTACTCCGCCCTGCCCCATCATTGCTTTAATCGTTTCTACATCCTGGCGAAGCAATAAAAGTTGACGCAAAATCAATTCACGCTCGGCCTGTTCCGGTGACTGCTGGATGAGCATGGGTAAATTCTGGTTTTGCCCCATTGATTGAGACATTCCCAACTTATGTTCCACCATTTCCACTGTAATGCGTTCACCTTTTTCCATTACCAAAATACTTTCCACGAAATTCTTCAACTCCCGAACATTCCCCGGCCAGTCATACTGTTTCATTCTGCGAATGGCTTCAGGCATGAATCCCCGATAGGGAATATCATTACTGCGGGTGAACTCCAAAGCAAAACGCTCAACCAACAGAGAAAGATCTTCAATGCGCTGACGCAATGGAGGCAAATTCACTGTGACGGTTTTCAGTCGAAAATAGAGGTCCTGGCGAAACTTGCCTTGTTGAACCAATTCACCTAAATCCTTATTCGTTGCTGCCAAAATACGAACATCCGTCCGCCGAGTTTGAGACTCCCCCACTCGCATGAATTCCCCAGATTCTAACACCCGGAGCAGCTTCACCTGTGTTTCCAAGGGCGTTTCACCTATCTCATCCAGAAAGATTGTTCCTTTGTGCGCTGTTTCGAAATATCCTTTACGGTCATCACCAGCACCGGTGAATGCGCCTTTTTTATGTCCGAATAATTCGCTTTCAATTATGCCTTCCGGGATGGCTCCGCAATTGACGGTTACCAATTCCGATTGAGAGCGCTTGCTGAATTTATGGAGGCCCTTGGCTACCATTTCCTTGCCGGTGCCCGACTCCCCTGTAATGAGCACGGAAATATCTACGGTCGATACTTGAGCCATCATTTCCAGGGCTTGTTTGATGGCATCGGAATTACCTACAATGCCGGCTGTTTTCTGTAACCGATCCAGATCAATCATGTTCTACCTCCGGATTGTACACGTTCCACATGCTTTTTAAAAGTGTGTTCAAGTCTGAATATTGTGCTTCCCAGCCCAAAAGTTCCCCGGCTGCTTTGGACGCAGCAATTAGTTCTGCCGGATCCCCAGGCCTACGTCCGACAATGTTATGAGCAATGGGTTTGCCAGTGATGTTTTCTGCTTCAGTGATCACATCTTTTACCGAATATCCTTCACCCGTAGCTAAATTAACTGTAAGCGATTCATTCTCCTGTAAATAGTCCAATGTTTGCACATGAGCCGACGACAGGTCATTCACGTGAATATAATCTCTCACTCCCGTACCGTCTTTGGTGTCGTAATCATCACCGTAAACATCCATGGAACTGCGTTGTCCCTTGGCCACTTCCATGACGATAGGTAAAAGGTTTTGGGGACTTTTTTCTAATCCACTGACCCTTCCCTGCACATCATAACCGGCGGCATTGAAATAACGCAAAGCGGCATATTTCAATCCTTTCAACTGGTGGTACCATTCCAGCTTCTGCTCAATGACCAGTTTGGTAAATCCGTAATAATTGATGGGTTTCAAAGGATGATCCTCATCCACCGGTAAATATTCCGGGTAACCGTACACTGCCGCGGTGGATGAAAAAACGAATGTTTTTACATTGTGCTTCATCATGGCATTCAAGAGGTTCGATGTTCCATTGAGATTATTCAGTGAATACTTGTCCGGATCCACCATGGATTCACCGGCAGCCTTGAATGCGGCCAAGTGTACCACAGCATTGATTCCTTCAGACAGAGCAGAATCAAGATCATCCGTGTTCAGTGTACTTCCAAGGACGAACTGGGCACTGCCGTTCACATTCTCCCGGCAGCCCAATGAAAGGTCATCCAGGATCACCACTTCATGACCGGCTTCCACCAGGTCCAGTACCACATGGGAACCGATATATCCGGCACCTCCTGTGACCAATACTTTCATCAGAAACTTTTCTCCAATTCTTTTTCCATTTTATCAATTTCATCCCGTAAATGGGCTGCTTTTTCAAATTCCAAATTTTCCGCCGCTTCCAGCATTTCCTGACGCATAATTTCTACAGCCATCTGCTTGTCCAACTCATCAAAATCAGACCCTTTACGCTTAAATTTTGAATCATATCTTTGTTCAGAATAATTGTCCGCCACCGCCGTGGTCTGCA
>CEPV01089672.1_pt1 | contig 35464 bp, 32 predicted proteins | sample 530451 | NCBI WGS metagenome assembly CEPV01 (sample SAMEA2620097, study PRJEB7988) | marine metagenome | isolation source: saline water (ENVO:00002010), including
AACCTAAGCAGGCCGGGCTGCCTTATCCATGATGCGGGCAACGGTTCCGGGCAGGGCGGATTCGGTGCGGTCTTTGGCTCGAAGAACCTGAAGGCCATCAGCGCCATCGGCACAGGCGCCATTGGGATCCACGATCCCAAGGCCCTGCTGAAGGCCCGAATATCGCAGAAGCAGAACTACGGCTTCCAAATTGACAACCCCTATAGAGGCCACAACAAGTACTGGGGTGCTCCCTGGCCGCTGACTTTTTTTGGTGACGAGAGCACTAAGCCGAGGCGTCACAGGCCCCAATCTTGTGTGGCGTGTCACGCCGCCTGCAGGGGTCGTTACGAGGATGGGCTTGCCAACGAGATCGTCTGTGAGAACTCTCTCTTCTACGGCGCTGCCGAGACGCCGGACATCAAGCGAAAGGCCTGCAAGATACTCAATGACCTCGGTCTGAATGCCTTTGAGTTGAAACACAGCGTCATCTACCTCGAAGCGCTGCACAAGTCGGGCGCCTTCGACCCAGGAACGGGCCTCGACTGCCCGCTGGATTTCGACACCTATGGCACCATGGAGTTTGCCGAACAGTTCATGAGAATGATCGCCTACCGCAACGACGGGCTGGGCAACCCCAGCCAGTTTGGCGAAGACATGGCGGACGGCATCATACGGGCGGCCCAGAAATGGGGCAAGCTGGATGGGAATTCCGGGGAGCCGGAAGAACTCCTGCAGAGGCTGTTCCCGTTTTGGGGACTTCCCGTTCATCGGGATCCGCGTACATCCATCAGCTGGGGTTACGGCAGCGTTCTGGGCGACCGGGATATCAATGAACATTGCTTCGATTCCATGCACATGGGCAAGCCCGAAGAGATGGTGAAGATCATCACGGACAAGATGCCGCCGTTTCAGGACGACCAGTTGATGTTCGATTTCAGCGTTGACGGCATGTACTCGCAGCACATGGCGAAGCTAGTGACCTGGCAGCGGTATTACACTCGCTTCTACAAACAGTCTCTGCTGTTCTGTGACACCCGTTGGCCGGATTTCGTCAATCCGCGTGCGCCAGGCTGGGTTGGCATAACGGGCGAGGCGGAGCCCGAATTCCTGAAAACCGTAACGGGATGGGATCTCACTTTCCTGGAAGGCATCGAGTTGGGCAAGAAGATATGGAATCTCGACAACGCCATTTGGACCCTGCAGGGACGTCACCGCGACATGGTTCATTTCACCGGCGTCCACTACGAGCTGCCCGGTTATGGCTATGATGGCGGCGGCAGTGAGTACCCTGCGATGAAAGACGGAAAATGGGAACGCATCAGTGTGAAGGAGACGCACCTGGATAAAGATCGGTTCGAGGACTTCAAGACCGAATTCTACAAGCTGCAGGGATGGGACATCGCATCCGGCTTCCCGACCAGGAGTACGCTTTCGTCTGTCGGGCTCAACGACGTGGCGGATGACCTCGAAGCCGAGGGGAAGCTGGGCGCTCAAACGACCGCCTCTAGCAGACCAAGAGGACAATCTCAGCAGACAGCAACATCCTGAGAGTTGCCGCCAATCCACACATAGCCAGAGCAGGCTGTCTGTCAGGCCTGACGCCACATGGCCTGATTATCGCGTCTTCCTTCCTGGCTTCCTGAGATTACGTTTAGCTCTGAGTTGCACGGGCAACAGGGCGCTATATATGTAATGTGTGCTGATGGCAGCTATCTACGGCAGGTGTGCATACCCCTTGTGGATGCACGTTGGGCAGATCAGAATACCGCCGGAATGCTTTGGTCATACAAAAAGAGATCAGCATAGATGAATGTCGATGAAGCCTATATCAGTTGGATCAAACAGCTGAGGAAGAAGCAAAAGCTGAGTCTGGCCTATGAGATGCCCGATCTGGTCGAGCCGGGGCAGGTTGTGTCCAACGCGGAGGCAGCGTTCTTTAAGGACAATGGCTTTATCGTCAAGAAAGGGCTGCTCGACCCCGTGAAACTCGCTTCGGCAGTTGACAAGGTGTGGTCACATCAACTCGCCAAGATGCCGGAAATCGCTGACGCCGGTTGGCAACTCATCCGCCACGACAAAGAGACCTGGGTGAACCCTAAGTGGCTGGCGATGAAACCCCATCCGAATTCGGGGCCCTATCAGGGTCGCTGGCCTATAGAGCATTATGGGCGCACGGAGAAACTGCACGACATCGGCAACGAAGATTATCTGCTGGATCTGCTCCCAAACGACGATAGTGTACTGGCGGTTGCGCAAACGCTATTGGGCGATGACTTAAGGCCGAGCACTCAGACCCGCGGTGTGTATGCCATCTTTCCAACTCACGACCCTGCAGACCCAAGTGGTTCCAAGCGTCTTAACGGTGCCTCTCTCGGCCCCCACCTTGACCAGGTGTGTCAACAGCTAAACGTCTGTGCGTACCTGGACGATGTAGCACCTCGTAACGGTGGCTTCACGGTCTACCCAGGTAGCCACAGGATTATGTTTCAGGCGCACGAGTATGAGGCCAACTGGTCGCCGCTGCCATCCTATCGAGATGCAATGCAGCAAGTGATTGAGAACATTGAACCCGTAGAACTCGTCTCATCGAAAGGCAGTGTCATATTCTGGCACGGACGTATGGTTCACTCGCCTGGTCTTCACGTAGGCGGCGATATCCGCTGGGCTTTAATCACCGACTTCACCCAGAACCGAGCAGTACTCAGCGATGAGGAGCACAAACAAGTCGGGCAATACGAATGGTTCAAAAACGCCAAGCTCTTTAGGGAAGACTGGCCGATAACGGATGACCTATGGCGCAGCTGGAAGATCGGACAGAGGCACTCGTAGACCAGATTCGCAACGATCGAGTCCACGGCGCCACAGAACTGGCCATCATGGCCATTGAAGGGATTCAACAGGCCGTAGTGGAAGCTGAAGCAGTAGATCAGACTGAGTTACGGCGGCAGACACAGAACTTGGTGGCTGACTTGGCGACTTCCAGACCCAGTATGGTCGTGCTCAAGAATCTGCTTGAGCGACTGTTACGGTCGTTTGTCGATGTCAAGACGGATGACTTCCAGGAGTTGCTTCGGCACAGCTGTGTTGATCTCCTGCTTTTTGTTCAGGACGCGAGAACTCGTGCAATTAAGAACATGGTTGGGTTAATCGGCCGGAGAGATGTTGTAATGACACACAGTATCAGCTCAACGGTCAGGAATGTCTTCCTGGAACTGAAACACGTGGATGCACACAACCATGTCATTGTTACAGAATCTCGTCCGGGCGACGAAGGAAAAATGCTGGCTGAGTTTCTAGCAGAGATTCGAGTACAGACTACCTATATTACAGAGGCGCAGATAGACTTGTGGATGCCGAATGCTGATAAAGTCGTAGTTGGCGCAGATGCCGTGCTTGCAGACGGTTCGGTCATTAACAAGTGCGGCACTAATCTCATGGCCTTGTCAGCACGCTACCATGGTATCCCGTTTTATGTTTGCGCAGAGTCATTCAAGCAGTCCGCCAACAATGACTATGAACTGGAGACGATGGACCCTAGCGAGCTCAATCTAGGGATCGCGGGTGTAAACGTAAGCAACACCTACTTCGAAGAAGTACCTGCAGAGTTGATAACGGAGTGGATTAGCTAGCGTCCATACTCGACCCATCGTACCTACTTGATCGGCAGGTGTTTCTGCAACCACGCCTTTTCGAGTTCCATGGCTTTGTTGTAGCCTTCACCCGTATAGATGTCATAGTGCTTACCGGGGATGGCTTCGTAACGTGCTGTAATACGATCCTTGATCTTACTGTAGAGCGCTACACCGTTTTGCTTGATGTCGAACAGTTCTTCATCCCTGGCATCGATGATCAATGTTGCGGCCGTCAGTTGGTCTGCGTAGGTAAACGGCTTGTATAGATCAAAGCGGTGGAAGTCGGGAAAACCACTTAACCCGGGCGCCTTGGACTCCGGCCCGGGGAATGGCGGCTGATCGCCTCTGCTGACAGCAGATCTAAGGCGCAACATATTACTGGCCGACATAGGATTCTCGGCGGTATCCGGACCCCCGCCAAGACCCTGAACAGCACCAACCTGGTCGATTAGGACCTTGACCCCCGACAAACTAGCGGCACTTTGTAGAGACAGCCCGCCACCCAGGCTGCTACCCCACACGGCAAGTCGATCAGCTTCTACCTGGGCCTCGCCAACCAGATATGCGTGAGCAGCGCGAATATCCTCCAGTTGATCCAACGGATCGACAACGGTTCGGACCTCACGCACCTTAAGCTGAAAGTCGCCCTTTACGTCGGCAGGTTTGTCCCCAACGCGAATCAGCTTGCCATCACTTTCGCCCCAACCCCGATAGTCGAAGGTGAGTACAATGTAGCCGAGTTCCGCAAATTGTGGTGCGTACGCTTGGTTTAGATGGGCCTTTGTCCCGCCCCAGCCGTGCATCATCAGCAGTGCAGGCCGCTTCTCTTCCGCTTTGAGACCAGCGGGCTTCCAAAGGTCACCGGCGAGACGTACCCCGTTGGACCAAATGGTGATTGCTTCACTGCTTGGTTTGGCCGCGATGCTAAAAGCCAAACTCAGCAAAATGGTAGCGAGTATCGTGTTGGTAAGACTGCGTATGTTCATGTTCACTTCCCTAGACATGAGTTGACTGAATCCAAGTTAACTGTACACGCAACATCATCAGGCAAATGTGTGCGGTAGAAAGTGGCGCTACCCTATTCTACTGCGCGTCGCGCACAACTGCGCCGAGGCCCTCAATCTGGTAGAAGACGGTCGCACCGGTGATTGAACGTTCATCGAACGTTTCACCTTTTTCTTCGGCAAAGTGTCGCATCCGGTTGACGGCTTGATCCTTCGATAGCGCGTGTTTGCGCAAGATACCTTCTGCGATGATCTGACTTCCCTTGGCTGCGACGGGAAATTCGATCACACCGTCCTGGACCTTGAAGCGTATCGTTTCCCGTGACTGCCCATCGAGTATATCGACCCAACATCCCTTCATGGGGCATACGTCATCGACCAGGCCCTCGAGCTTCACCAGTTGGTCAACGTATTTGTCGGGATTGCCTGACAGATCCGCGATCCGAATGATCTGTGCATCCGACAGCGCTTCACCGTACATACGGTCTGATGCAAATGCAGGATAGGCGGCCCAAGAGACAGACAGCCAGCAAATCAACGCCAGGATCTTCTTCATCGCGATCACGCTCCGGTGAATTGTCTGCCTGCAATTCTACCGAATGCAATAGCGTGTCGCTAGCCTATGCCACAGGTCGATCATCGGGGACGCCACTGCCGGGGTCCCCAAGGCGTGCGTCGGCCTACTCGGTTGCCAGCATGGCTTGATCCAGTGCCTTTTGACCCCATCCGATCAGGTGGTCGTCGGCAAAGACGACCGGAGTGGTCTCTCCCTTGGTGGTTTTGCCATCGCTGCGCTCACGATGAGTGCGGAAGTAAAAAACCTGGTAGTCCTGCCCATTGCTGGTGAATCCTTCGGTGAATGCGGGTTCACCCAGCCGACTCATGACATCGGTGCGGGAGTCACCCACATTCAATCTGGCGATCGCCTCGCGATTGCGGTGTTCGGAGTCCTTCCAGTCACCGATATTCCAACCCGATTCAGCATCATCGTTGATGGCTATGATGCAGCCCCCGAGACTTAAAGTAGCAGCCAGCATCAATATCGTCGCCCCTGTCCTCATCATCACACACCTCGTCTGTTAATGAACGTGAATCCACTCTATCAGCAAATGCTGTGCCACACAGTAACCTATTGATTGTTAACGAGAGCTGAACCGATCCCGATGGATGATTGCGGAATCATTGAGGAATCTGCCCAATAGTTGGCTGTATTCATCAACACCGTTTTGACCACGATAACCGAGATATCGAATAGACCGGGACGGCCATGGCTCGAATTGGGATCAGCTCTCGTAGCGCTACGGCTTGGCAGACGTGTGGTCGATTGGCATCGACTAGATGCCCGCTTCGCGATAGGAATCGAACATCGCCTGATAGGATTCATTGCCCCTCTCAAGGCGCTTGATCTGGTGCGGTTTGACCTTGCCAGCGATCCTGCCGGGTACGCCAAACACGAGGGAGTGATCGGGAATCTTCATGCCGGGGCTGACCACACATCCGGCGCCTATGATGCAGTACTCGCCGATCTCCGCATCATCCAGTATGGTGGAATTGTTGGCGATCAGGCATCTGGTTCCGATCCTGCGACCGTGCAGTACAACGCCGTGACCGACGATCACATTATCACCGACATCCATGTCGGAACCGCAATGGACCACCGCGTTATCCTCGATGATGGTCTGACTGCCGATCTTTATGTGCGCAAAGTCGCCTCTGATGACGGCGCCGGGCCAAACGCCGGCGAATTCACCTAATTCGACGTCGCCGATTATGAGAGCTGTTCTACTGACAAAGGCGCTCGCCGCAATTTGAGGTGACTTATCTCGGAAGTCCTTGATCATCTGTCATTTCCCAACGCGATGTGGTAAGTATATCCGGCCTGTCAGTTCGAATCTCATCTATCCTCAAAGCCCGTTCCAGACCGGTCAGCCTTGGCATTCGTCAAGTGTGTAACAGGTCAGATACGCGAAGATTGTCACGGAACAGACCCAATGCGTCAGAATCGATTGTGCGCCACTTCGATCACATGACAGCCTGAGGTTTATCAAGTAGTCTTGCCAACTCGAATTCCGAGAGCAGTGTCATTGGATCCGCTAAGTCAAGGCGTATTGGGCGCGTCTGCTACACAGTCCATCACCAGGGGAAGAGAGCATACTACTGCAGGCGTGTTGGGCCTCCTCTCTGCCATGACGCCCGATCTGGACGTATTCATCCGTTCTTCCACCGATCCCCTGTTGTTCTTCGAATACCACCGTCAGTTCACCCATTCCCTGATCTTCATTCCCATTGGTGGACTGATATGCGCTGTCATCCTGCATTACGCCTATGCCAGGAGAAGGCGGTGTAGTTTTCAGAAAACACTTCTCTTCTGCACCCTCGGCTACGCGACCCACGCACTGTTGGATGCCTGCACCAACTATGGCACGCAGTTGCTGTGGCCGTTTTCCAACGAGAGATTCGCCTGGAACGCCGTTTCCATCATCGACCCCGGTTTCACCGTGCCTATCGTGATTCTCCTCATATTGTCGGGCGTGATAAAAAGCCCGGTGATCGCCAGGTTGGCGTTTGTCTGGGCGCTGCTCTATCCCAGCATCGGTCTGCTGCAGCGCGATCGCGCTGCAGCAATGGCAGCAGAGCTCGCCTCAGGAAGAGGACATACACCGATTCGGATCGAAGCCATACCCACCTTTGCAAACCTGTTGGTGTGGAAGGTCATTTACGAAACAGAGGAACGCTTCTATGTCGATGCGGTCCGCGTAGGTCTGCGGTCGGAGGCGTTTCCCGGTGATGCGGCAGAGAAGCTGCAAATCGACAGAGATTTGCCCTGGCTGGAACCCAACCATCAGCAGGCCAGGGATATCCAACGATTCCGATGGTTCGCAGGTGGCTTGATTGCCAAGGATCCGAACCGTGACAACGTGGTGATCGATATCCGATACTCAATGATTCCCAACGAAGTCAGATCCCTCTGGGCGATCAAGTTGAATCCACATGCAGATCCCAGAGAGTATGTTGAGTTCATCAACGATAGTGACGCACGCCCCGGGCGTATGGCGCTGTTTGGCAAGATGGTGTTTGGAGATTAAGGTCCTATCAGTGCTGCTGTGCCTGCCTGGGCAGTCAGGTCAGGGGATGGCGTCCTTGCTTTGATCCTTCAGCTGCTGAGACTGTTCGATAAACATGGCCACATAGTCGTTGGCGGGATCCAATTGCAGAGATTTTTCATAGTCTTCGATGGCTAGATCATAGGCGCCCACCGTCTGATAGCCAAAACCGCGGTAGTAATAGTCAAGCGGTTCAAGTTCGCTTGATTCGATCTTTCGTGAGTACTCCTCAATCTGAGTCCAGCCACCTTGAAGGTTCCTGGCTTCTATCAGTTCGGTGGCGTCGGCATGGTCAGTCTATATACGGTGATGAAGAAGGTCCATACGTCCAGTTTCTGCACGATGGGTGTGTCTTCCGACCTCGTGAACTCGAGGATCTTGCCGTAAGACTGCGCCATAGGGTCGAGTGACCTTACGCTGAGAGTCTGGTCACCCGATATATTGGTGCCAATGAACTCCCGGGGCGCCGGATTAGGTTCAAGTAGCAGTTCGCGCGGCTGTGTATCATCGTTGGTGATAGGATCGGCAGATGGCGTCACTACGTCAGCGGCTGGGGTCGCCACACCAGGAGGCTCAGGTGTGATTGCCACTACCGTGTCTCTGTCGGCAGTTCCCTCTTGTCCCATATAGAGCCAGAATGCGCCGGCAGCGAGAGCTAACACCGCTGCTGCGGCTATTCCATAGAGCGGCAATTTCGACGATGCGCCCTTCGATTCGCTTCGCTCCTCTCCAGACTCCTCCATATCGTTGGGGATCTGTTTCTCCTGATCAGGCTCAATGTCGAGTTGTTCCGTTTGCACTGAGGTCAGCAGGGCCTCCTCAGTAACCTTGTTACCCAGGTACCTGTCGATCACTCTTGCCAGTTGCCGGGCGGATTTGAGGCGATCCCCCGGCTTCTTTGCCAACAACTTGTTGACTACGGGTTGCAGGGACTTCAGCTTTTCGGGCAACTGAGGGATAGGTGCAGCCGCATGTTGGTACAACATGGCTGCTGTAGTAGCGGCGCTGTAGGGTCTCTTGCCTGCCAGCATCTGAAACATCATCACGCCCAAGCTGTAGAGGTCAGCGCGGTGATCTACCTGGGATGATTCGAACTGCTCCGGCGCCATGTAGGCCGGTGTCCCAAGCGATACGCCTGCCTGCGTTAGCTGGGTATCGGCCTCGTTGACGGTACGTGCGATACCGAAATCTGTAAGGACCAGCCTACCCGATTTTTCGAACAGTACGTTTTCCGGTTTGATGTCGCGATGCACATAGTCGCGTTCATGGGCGTACTGCAAAGCCTGGGCAATCTGCTTGGTAATAAGCAGGACCTGCTTGACAGACAGCCCCTTCCTCATCAGAAAGGTCAGATCCTTGCCGTCGATATACTCCATCGAAATAAACAACTGCTCATCAATGGTGTCTACTTCGTAGATGGTGATGATGTTAGGGTGTTTGAATTGGGCCAGAGTTCTTGCTTCACGCATGAATCGCTCTTTGAAACTCGCGTTTTGACTGATCCGTGGTGACATCACTTTAAGCGCTACAGGACGGTCCAGGGTGATCTGACGGGCCAGGTAAACCGTGGCCATGCCACCTGCACCCAGCTTCTTCACCACTTCATATTCGTCATTACTAAAGTGAGAGAAATCGGCAGTTTCTGTTTGCCCGTTTTGCTCGTCATCTGTCACGGGAAGATCCGGCACAAGAGAGTTCTGCGATTATTGTAGTACAAGTAGGCGTGATCATACCAACTGCACACAGCCGACAGTCATCACTGATACATGAGCAATTCGGGAGCAAGATTAAGGGCCTCCAATGCGGTGGTGGCAGCAGGAAAGTGCTATTCCGTTCTGCACCGAGACAAGAGACTCAGTTCATCTTTTTCTGCGCCAGTCCGGTGACGGAGCTTGTGCCGATAGCGCCCTTAAGATCATAGACACAGCATTCGGCGATGGCTACGCCGTCGGTCGCTTGGTGGTTGACCACTTCCATTCCCAGCCATTCACCGACGGGCAGCCGATGGATATACAGCGTGACATCGGAATTGATATATCCCAAACCGGCGTCGCCGGAATTAGCGAACGGGTTGGCGTAGTCCGCCAGCACCGCAGCGTGGAGCCATGGCGTGAGAGCAATGTCATCAACAAGGTCGCGCTGTTCGCTCATCCAGAGACGTTTCTGCCCGGAACCGGCCGTGTTTGGTATGGGAACGTGTCTGCGCAAGCCGCCTCTGTGCATGGCCACACCGTCGGGGATTGGGATGTCATCCGGTAGCGGCACCGTCCAGTCGGGTGGGCTCCACACCTTGCTGGGCGAGTTTTCTGTCTTACGCAACAACTGACAGGTTGCGCGCGCCATACTGATATCGTTACTGAAGAATTCTGCGTCCACGACCTTGATCCGATAGCCGTCTCGAATCAGGTTCGTCTTGACCTTAATGGGTGAGAAGTCCGGCAGCCTATGCATGTCCACCGTAAGTCGTGCAGGAAGATAATCTTCCGTTACATACTGCTTTTCGATCTCGAATGCCAGCAATGCGACGATGACCGCGCCATGTAGTGACTTTGGATCCCACGGGCCGCGACATGCCTGGGTTGCCTGGTAAGTGGTGCCGTCGAAATTAAAGAAAGGCTCATCCTGCATAAAGTTACTGCTCATGATTGATGTAAGTGCTCGTCAAGGATGCTAACACTAGCGTCGAGTCGTTTCCACTGGTTGGCATCGATGCACCTTCGCTGCAGCATGGACGTCAGTCGAGGTATACTCGAATTCGTGCAATTCGTGGTAACGGTATCCCAGGTCAGAGGAGATGACATTTTGAGGCCGACCCTTAATATTCTCAGTGACGAACTCATCACTCGGATTCTGAACGAGTCAAAACGTGTTATGAGTGAGATCGGTATGGAGATTGGCAGCGCGAACATGCGGAGCCTGCTTATCGATCATGGTCTTCGCACTGACTCAAGTGGCACACGAATACTGTTCCCGGTGGATGTGGTGGACAAGGCCATACAAGCTGCGCCCAAGTCGTTTACGCTGTATGACCGGGAGGGTGCGCCCCATGCTGAGATCGGTGGTGACGAAGTGCACTTTGTTCCGGGCTCCAGTGCGATCAAAGTATTGGACCATCGCAGCGGCGAAGTACGACCGGCGAATTCAGCCGACTTCACAGAGTATGCCCGTCTGTGCGATGGCCTTGAGCACATCGCCTATATGGCCACTGCATTTTCAACTAACAAGGATATCGAGCCGCAAGTATCGGATGCCTGGCGACTTTACATGTGCCTTGTCACTTCAAAGAAGCCGGTCGTGTCGGGAGCATTCACCGCGCAGGGAGTGAGTCGCATGGTGGAGCTGATGCAGTTGTTTCGCAGTGATCCAGCCCATCTAGCCCGCCGACCCATGTCGATCTTCACCATCACTGCTACTGGCAGGTTCAGCTATGGTGAAGACTCTTGTCAGAATCTGCTGGATTGCGTTGCAGCCGGCATTCCAATCGAGATCGTGCCGGTCACCCTGATGGGACTCACTGCACCGGTAACGTTGGCAGATGCACTGGTGTTTCACTGCGTGGACGTGTTGACTGGCATAACCATGGCCGAGATCGTGAAACCGGGAACGCCGGTCCTCTTTGGCGGTGCACCGGCCACGTTTCACATGCAGGCAGCCACGTCCCCAATGGCCGCGGTCGAAGCTTTGCATCTCGACGTCGCCTACGTGGCAATCGCCAAATCGTTGGGACTGCCGACACAGGCGTACATGGCACTCAGCGACAGCAAATTGCTCGACGCGCAGGCAGGTGCAGAGACATTCGGCGGCGCATTGCTGGCGGCGATGGCTGGCGTCAATTCGGTTTCCGGACCGGGGATGTTGGACTTTGTGTTGACCTTCAGCTTGGCCAAACTGGTATTCGATAACGAAATGTGTGGTCAGGCGTTGCATTTCGTTCGCGACATCGGGCCACTGAATGACTTTCCCGGTGCCGATCTGGTTAAAGCCGTGCTGGATGACGAGCAGTTGATGACTGCGCCTCAGACGCTGAAGCATTGGCCGCGCGAGTTGTATCTGGGGAGTCCGGTTGTGGACCATGACAATCGGCAGAATTGGATCGAGGGTGGATCCAAGGAGTTGATGGAGCGCGCCTGCATCGAAGTGGAAAGTCGGCTTGCGGCGTATGAGCCGGTTGTGACTGACCCGGCCATCGATGCAGAAATGCGTCGAGTCATAAAGGAGGGGTTGGAACAGCAGCAGGAGTTACCGGTAATTCCTCCCCGTTGAGTAGAGGGTCCGCGGCAGTCGGAGGGACTAATTCGATCGTGTTCGTATCTGGAGGCTAGTGAGACATGGAATGGGGGTATTGCTTACGCTACTTGCCCCCGGCCATCCATGGCCGGGGGCACCTGGATCACGGCTTCGCCATCCATGGCTACGCCGCGCTCCGAAGGCGCTCCAGCAACACCCCCATCCCATGTCTCACGTGGCTGCAAGAGCGAGGGTAATGTGGAATTGGTGTGTCACTTTGCTTCATGAAGGGTTGGAGTATGAAGAGACGGCGAGCCGCGGCAATGGGCAGAGATGGGAGTTCGACGTCGTGGTTAGTGTCCATAGGGTCGAAGCCAATGAAGAGACGATCTAGCCGAGAAAGTCTTCGAAGAACCAGGCGGAGAAGGCGTATCGACCTTTGACGCCTGCCTTGGCATAGAGCTGGGATGCTTGCTGACGGACTGTTTTTTCCCGGGTGGTGCGGATTGCAGCGATCTCCTTGAAGCTCAGTCCTTTAAGTAGCAGCATGGCGATCTCTTGCTCGCTGTCCGTCAGGTTCCAGGACTGAAACTGATCTCTGATCAGTTCACTGTATTGTGTTCGGACCTCGCCGAATTCTTCGCTGGCGTCGTGGAGTTGACGGTTGCTGATCGCCAGTTCCTGTTTGAGTTGTGACAGCTCCCTGTCCTGCGATCGGATGTTGCCGATCAGGTAAATGGTTGCAGTGATTGAGAAAGTGATGATCAACGCTTCTTCGATGAGATGTGACATCGACGAGCCCTGGGTGATATCGCCGACGAAGTCCGACGCGCTGATCACGATGATTATCAGCAGAAGCAGGAGGAACGAGAGTTCTTTTGGATAGGAAAACATACTTCGAGGGGATTCCCTTTCGGCCATATGTCCCAAAAGCGGTGTTTATGACCTTTTGTCCGATGTGTCCTTACAAGATAACGACCATGCTACCACCAAAGCAACTGATGGAGGAGTACGGGATGAATGGTGGGACGGTTAGGGTATGGGATCTCGGTGTGCGCGTTTTCCACTGGTCTTTGCTGGGCTGTTTTGTGGTGGCCTACTTGACCGGCGAAGAGGAGAGTGAGCTGCACGCATACGCAGGGTATGGAATTCTCGCGTTGATCCTGTTCAGGATTGTCTGGGGGTTTGTCGGGCCACAGCAGGCCAGGTTCAGTGATTTCGTCCACCCACCGGTTCGGGTGGTGGATTATCTGCGCGGTCTCTCGGTTGGCAGGCCTCAGCATTACCTTGGACATAATCCAGCCGCTGGTTGGATGATCATGTTGCTTTTGTTGAGTCTGTCCTTCGCGGTGTTTAGCGGACTGAAGACCTATGGTGCTGAGGGGCATGGTCCATTGGCAGGTATTAGCCTGCCCTCTGCGATCAGCTCGGCGTATGCCAATGGCGATGATGACGATGACGACGATGACGAGGAGCACGAGGACCGTTACAGATCACACGATTCGGACCATGAAAGGGAAGAACGGCACGAGCACGAGGATGAAGACGAGGAGTTTTGGGAGGAAGTGCACGAGGCGTCGGTCAACATAACGCTCCTGTTGGCTTTTGTCCATGTTCTCGGCGCCATTGGTGCGAGCCTGCTGCACAACGAAAATCTGATCAAGTCGATGATTACCGGCAACAAGATGAGCAGAGTCTGAGGCATTGAGGTCCTCCGGAGATCAGATAGTCGATCGGAACTCTTTTCCGCATGAATTGAATCGCAGCCGGCAAAGATGTAGGGTTGCGCGCTGGAGAAGCCGATCCTGTCTATGCGAAATACAATCAAGCTGTTCGTCGTTATGCTATGCGTCATCCTGTCATGCTGTACGGTGGCTGCCGGCCCGCTTGTCACGCTGGGCAGGGTCCCTGACGGAGGCATACAGCCTCAGTTGATCACCGATGGCGAGGGCGTTGTCCACCTCCTTTACTACAGGGTTGGTAGCAGCGATTCAAAGCGGGGCCACCTTTATTACCGGCAGTACAAAGCAGAGGCCGAGCAGTGGCTGGAACCCGTTCGGGTTTCCACCACGGCGTATCGCCATGCGGGCGCCATCGGAAGGGCCTCCATGGCATTGGACGATCGAGGTAACCTGCACGTAAGCTGGTTTGGCCTTAGTCCGGCGTTGTACTTATACAGCCGATCGGATCCTCGCAAGCGTGAGTTTGAATCGGAGCGAGCACTGCTGAAAGTCGATCTAACGGAAGTGGAAGCTGCCGCGGCGTTGGCTGTGGATGGGGACAGGATCACCCTCAGTTGGCATGCAGGTGCACTCGCCACCGAAGCGAATCGTTCCGTTTACAGTATGACCTCCATGGACGCAGGCAAGACATTTAGCGATGCAATTCAGATAGGCAATGCCGCGCTCGGCGCCTGTGCCTGTTGTGGTCTTGACGCTGACTATAATGCTGACGGTGAACTGTTGGTCGCCTATCGAAGTGCTGTGAATGGTGAAGGACGGCACATGCAAGTGCTGAACGAAGGTGACGGCGCCACCAGGTTGATTCAGAGCTGGAATCTCAATTCCTGCCCCGTGTCGACAAACTATTTGAGTCGAGACACGAAGGAACGAAACTGGCTTGCGTTTGAAACAGAGGGGAGCATCTATCAGGTTCTCCTAGCAGAGCAGGATGTGATTCCGACTAAGGTGCGAGCCGCAGCCGGTAAGACACGGCAGAAACACCCGGCAATGGCCTTCAATAATTCCGGTCAGCACGTGGTCGTATGGGGTGAGGCGTTTGGCTATGTATCCGGTGGCGAACTGAAACTGCAACTGTTCAGCTCCGCTCGCGAACCCATCGCTTCAATCGAGACGCAAGGTCACACCATACCGGACCACAGCTTCGCTGCGGTTACGGCACTCGGCGATGGGTCATTTATGGTGCTGTATTGACGGCGGTGATGCACCCGATGTCCGTGGCATACTAGCCGCCGCTGACCGTGATGCGCTGATTGGTAATGTAACGACCGTCTTCCGAGCACAGGTGTGCCACCGAAGCGGCTATATCGTCCGGCGTGCAGACGAAACCGAAAGGAGCGCCGGCATCACGTTGGCGCATATCGTCGCTGCCGGTTAGCAGCGAAATCAGCTTGCGTCCCATGTCTGTGTCGACCAGTCCGGGCGCCACGATGTTGACCCGCATGCCATTTGACTTCTCTTCCTGAGCCAGTGTATGGGCTAGAGCTTCCATTCCTGCCTTGCCTACGCTATAGGTTCCCATGCGTGCGCCCATGCTCTGAGCAGCGACCGATGAGATCATGATCACGTCGCTGCGTTCTGCTTCGCGCATGTGTGGCACGAGGGCACGACACATGTAGATGGGTCCCCACAGATTCGCTCCCAGCAGCAGTTGCCACTGGGCGATGGTGGATTCGCTGATGGTCGGTCGATTCACGGCCGATGAGCCGATACCGGCGTTATTGACCAGTATGTCGATTCCAGCAAGATCGGCGATCGCGCGCTCGCACATTCCCTCACAGGCGGCCTGATCGGAGACATCGGCCTGGTAGATCTCTGCCTTGCGGCCCAGTTTACTCGCCTCCTCCGCGACCTCTCGCGCAGCGTCCTCATTGCTGGCGTAGTTGATCGCCACATCGGCACCCTCCTGCGCAAATCGTAAGACGATGGCTCGTCCAATTCCCCGAGATCCCCCCGTCACTAGTGCTGACCTGCCGTCTAATTTGCCCAAAATTACATCTCCTCACTGTGTTCTTCTAATGTTGCGGGAGTCTACCTTAATGCATAACACTTCGTGGCACCACAGCAGCATTGTTGATGCCTCCAAGTCATCGGCCGACTTGACGCTAAATGGTGGCGGCACTACCATGATCCCAAGACATCGTATTTCGCCCCACAAGAGAACTGTTATCGTGCCAAGAATGCTACTCCTGCTGATACTGGTCGGCATCCCCACACACACGACGGGTCAGGAAGGCAACGAGACCGATTTGTGGATCAGCCTATTCAATGGCAGGGATCTGTCAGATTGGATCGTCAAGTTCAAAGGGAGTGATCTGGGCAACAATTACCTTGATACCTTCAGGAGCGACAACGGTACGCTAAAGGTGTCCTATGACGGTTGGTCCGACTTCAAGGGCGAGTTCGGACATCTTTTTTACGATGGGAAATTCTCCCATTACCTGCTTAGAGTGGAATACCGATTCATCGGGGATCAGGCGCCCAATGGCCCCGCTTGGGCCTATCGTAACAATGGAATTATGCTGCACAGTCAGTCGCCTGCCAGCATGACTCGGGATCAGGAATTCCCAGTATCGATCGAGGTACAGTTGCTCGGCGGCAACGGCCGCGAGCGCCGCCCCACGGCAAATGTCTGCTCACCGGGTACCCATTTCGTGATGGATGACAAGCTGGTCACACGGCATTGTACCAATTCGACCTCGGAGACCTTTCATGGCGATCAGTGGGTTAACCTGGAAGTTGAGGTGCGAGGTAACAGGTTGATCAAGCACAAAGTCAATGGCGTAGAGGTCTTTGCCTACACGCGGCCGCAGCTGGATGAAAACGATGGGGACGCTCGCAGACTTATCGAACAGGGTCAGTCTGTCCCTTTGAAGGAAGGCTTTATCGCCATTCAGGCGGAGAGCCATCCCACTGAGTTTCGAAAAATCGAAATCTTGCCGCTTTCGGAATAGGCCTACAGACTGCCGGCCTCCACAAGGTTGGCAGCGTGGTTGGCGGCTCGCGCGCTGAACGCCATGTAACTCAGAGACGGATTCTGACATGCGGATGAGGCCATAAACGACCCGTCGGTTATGAACAAGTTCGGCACGTCATGAGCCTGGCACCAGCCGTTCAACACCGAGGTCGAGGGATCTCGACCCATTCTGGCACCACCCATTTCATGAATTCGATTGCCGGGCTTGGTCAGGAAAACGCCGGGGGCGCGGATGTTGGTGCAACCTGCCGCTTCGAGCATGGCAATGGCGTCCTTGCGCGCGTCTTGTAGCATAGCGCGCTCGTTATCTCCCATGGTGCAGTTGAAAACGGCAAGTGGATTGCCCCATTGATCGCGGCGTGATGGGTGCAAGGTGACGCGATTGTCAGGATTGGGCAGTTGCTCGCCAAACGCGCCAATGCCAATTCGCCAGGGACCGGGACGTTTGTATGACTCCTTGAATGCGCGCCCGATCCCCGGAATCTGGCCGCCGGCGTTGCCCACTGGCGCGGACCAACCCTGAAAGCCGAAGCCGCGCTTGTAGGGTTTGTCCTGCCGGACGATATTTGCGTAGCGAGGGACATAGATGCCACCCGGTCTGCGCCCGAAGACGGTCTTGTTTTCAAAGCCGCTGATCAGTCCGCTGGCATTGGCGCCACTGACATGGTCCATGAGATTCCTGCCCACCTGGCCGGAACGGTTGGCGAGGCCCTCCGGGAAAGCATCGGACCGTGACTGCAGCAAAATCAACGCCGACGCAATGGTTGAGGCATTCAGAAAGATCAGCCCGGCGGTGAAACGTCTGTGCTCTTTGGTTTCGGCATCCACCACGTGCACACCGCTTGCCCGGCCCGTCTGCTCGTTGTACTCTATTGAGCTAACGATAGCATTGTGCCGCACGATGCAGTTGCCTGTGCGCTCCGCTGCGGGCAACGTTGCATTGAGTGATGAAAAATAAGCTTTGAATACGCAGCCGTGATTACAGCGGTCCTGTGACTGACAGTTGCTCCGACCCAGCGCGCGCTGTTCCTGCGTTGCCTCGGTGATATGTCCCACCCGTGCGGGTATGACGTTACGCCCCGGAAACGCGGCTTCCACTCGGGCTTTGAATTCCTTCTCCGCACAGGTCAGTTCGAAAGCAGGCTGGAAGTTACTGTCAGGCAGTTGCGGCAGGCCCTCCGCACTACCGGATATACCCGCGAACCGCTCCACATGCTCATACCAGGGAACCATCTCGTGGTAACGTATCGGCCAGTCGACGCCTATTCCTTCCAGCTTGTTGGCGGTGAAATCCTGCGGTCCGAGCCGATAGGTCTGCCGACTCCACATGATGGAGCGTCCGCCGGTATGGTAGCCGCGCAACCAGTCATAGGCGGTGCCGGGAGCTTCTTCGTAGGGATGTTCATCGTCTCTGACCCAGAACTGCCTGGTGGTTGCCTTGATGGCGTAGGCCACGCCACGGTACTGCTTCGGATAGTGTTTGGCGATCTCATCTTGGGGGATGCGGTCCAGGTTGGGGCGCTGCCAGGGCGGAATCTGATCGGTATAGTCCTGGTCCGGTTCGATCTTCCTGCCACGTTCCAGTACCAGAACTCTCAAACCACGTTCGCTGAGTTCCTTGGCGCTCCAGCCGCCGCTCATTCCCGATCCAACCACTATCGCATCAAAATCTGCCAATGTTCCTCTCCACTCAAATGAGTTTCGGTTCTGCTGCCGGCCAGCCGATCCTGCCTACAGCTCGACACAGGGGTCCCACCGTCCCGGGACCGCCACCCACTTCCGTTCAAGCAAGGCGCCCTCTTCGGTAGCAAAGTAGGCCTGGGTGATAAGCCCTTTAAGGTTCCGGTAGCCGCCAAATCGTGAACCGTCAGCAAATGCACGACTGTCAAATTCACTCAGCGTCCTTTCCGCGGTGGTTGCATCAGCGGTGACGAAGGCAGCACCCAGCGCGTCGTCAAGTTCGGTCACTGTTAAATGCATGAATCGCTTGGTGGACGCACCCGCCCACTCGAACATGAATCCGTCGAGGAAGCCCGGTACATTCACATCCAGGGCTCCCGGTGTTTCGGTCCTGGGAATGAGTAGATCGGCCACTCTGGAGACTAAAGTCAGTTCACGTTCGCTGAAGAATCGGCCACCGGTTGCAGCGGGATTGGTGGGGGTTACCGTTGCCATGCCTCCGCATGCGGCGAGCATCGAGGCCCCGCCCACGGAAACAATCAGGCCCTGTAGTATCTCTCTGCGCGTTTGCATAGGTTCGCTGCCTCAATGATCTGGTTAGCCGGTTAGAACACCACTTTGCGCAGGGCGCCAATGCTGGCTGCGACTGAAGTCAAGCCATCACTGGGATTGTCGTGTTCGACAAAATAGTGCTTAAACCCAGCCGTGTCCTGATAGCTGAACAGTTTACTAAAGTCGATGCCGCCACTGCCCACATCGACCATCTTGCGACTGCTGTCCATGTCCTTAACGTGCAGCATGGCGAAGCGTCCCGGGTGTGCATTGAAGTAAGGGATCGGGTCGACGCCCGCATAGATAATCCAGAAGAGATCCATCTCCATGGCGACCAGCTCAGCGTCGGTCTCGGACAGCAGGATATCGTAGGGGATCTGACCCCCAGGTATCTGGCCCCCAGGGATCTGGCCCCCAGGGATCTGGCCGCCGCTGGCCACGAACTCAAAACTGTGATTGTGATAGCCCATCTGCAGACCGGTTTCCCTGCAGGCGCTCCCGGCTCGGTTCAGCAGTTCCGCGTGCCGATGATAGTGCTCGACGCTGCGCTCAGCGGCGGGAATGAACGGCACCACGATGTATTTCTGGCCGATGACCAGCGCCGCTTCGATCTCGGCTTCGAGATTATTGCGGATCAGCGGCAGTGGAACGTGAGTGGCCGGGGAGGTCATACCCAGGTCGTCCAGAATTCGCCTCACTTCCCTCGGCGAGTTGCCGAAATAGCCCGCAAACTCCATCTCCCGGTAGCCCAGCGCAGCGATCTTAGCCAGTGTCCCGCTAAAGTCCCGCACCATTTCACGGCGCACGGTGTATAGCTGAAGACCCACGTTCTGCACACGACGGGACGTGTCGGCCCGCAGGCCCCACCCAATTAAGGCGAGAGCACCCGCGGCCGCCTTGAGGAACGTGCGTCTGTTCGTGTTGTGGTTGCTGTTCATGGTGGAATCTCGCTCTTCCGGCGCGTCATCGAAGGGCGACTGCAGCAGCTGTGCTATTTGCCAAACACTGCTGTTATCAGGTACTGTTCTTGGAGATTGTAGTCCAACAAGGGGTCTGGGTAACAGTAGTGTGCCGCATTCTCTTTCCTAAACATCCCATGACGCGACTGACCATCTTTATCGGGCTCGCCAGTCTCTTCATCTCACTTGTAGCTCAAGCAACGTACCGGGTGGGTTTTGCACAGGCAGACGTCACACCGGCGCCTGAAACCATCAGATCAGGCGAGACCTTTATGGGTGGTTATGGATTGTGGAAAGCGCGTGGTGCCGCCACCGGCATTCATGATCCGCTCACCGCCAGAGTTCTCTATCTTGAGGAGCAGGATCGTAAGATCTGTATCGTCATTGTCGATAGTTTGGGGTTACCGGGACTGTTGATAGATCGCATTGCGACCAGGGCGGGCCAGGCAATCGGAGCCGATCCCCAACGAATCATGATTGGTGCAACGCATAGCCATGCAGCGCCGGACCTGATCGGACTGTGGGGAGGATCGCCACAGGAGTATACCGATCTGCTGATCGACAAAGTGGTTATGGCCATAGCTCAAGCCTATGAGAGCAGAACACCAGCGCTACTCTACTATGCGAGGTCAAAGGGAAAGGCACGCAACCGCAGGGGTTGGGATTACACCGATGACGACATCGTTGTTCTCGACGCAGTTGCAGAGGACACAGGTGATCGAATCGCCGCTCTGATCAACTTTGCCGCTCACCCGGTCATATCGAGACAGTCCAACCTTTCAATCAGCAGTGATTTCGTCCATTACCTTAGAGAGCACGCTGAAGTTGAATTTGGTGCACCGGTGATTTATGCCAATGGTGCCATCGGCGACGCGAGCCCCGTTGGTAGGTCCGATGGCGAAGGTACCTGGGCAGTTGCCAAACGATATGGTGAAGGGGTTGCTGGCCATGCCGTTGAGTCTCTTGGCTCCAAACAGCCTATCGGTGCGGGCATCATCTTCAGGCAGCAGAAATTCACAAGCGAGATCGACAATACCGTTTTATCCATTGCCCACAGTCTGGGGCTCACCAACGATGGCAGCACCGGACCTTTCTGGAACACGTCTGTCGTCAGTTCCATTGCCTATTTTAGCCTCGGTGATCAGTTACAGGGGATTGCCGTGCCTGGTGAAGCGTTGACGCGCACTGGGCTTGCCATGAAGACACGGCTCACGTCTCCCGCCAAACTCTTCCTCGGTCTGAACGGAGGCTGTCTTGGCTATTTTGTCTTGCGGGATGAATGGCAGACGGGACGCAACAACGACTATGAAGAGTCGGTATCACTCGGTCCCCATATAGCGGAACAGCTGGATAAGTTGTTGGCCGAAATCCTCGGATCCATCTAGTGGTCTGTCTTGCCGGTTCGCTGCTGTGCGGCTCAGGCTCGTTGCATTGCGGGAAGGACGGCACTTTCCATCAAAGTCTTACTGCCATCGCGTCTGCCACTGACAGGGCCGCTGAGTATTAGCTTGTCCAGGCCAAGGCTGTGCAGTTCAGCTAAGCGCTCGATACAGTGTTCGGGCGAACCAGCGATGGCGAAGCGATCGATAAACTCATCGGTTAGAACGCCAGCTTGAGGGGAATCACCACGCGTATGCTCGCGCATATCGTAAGCATCGTGCAGAGAGTTCAGTATCTTACGCTGATCGGTCGAGACCGGACCCGACACTTGACCATGCATGACAGAGAAGCGGGCAAACGTCGTGAGACCACCCTTCACCGCCTCCCTGGCGGCTTTCCGGTCCATATCGCAAGCGCAGTTCACATAGGCACCCATAGCTATATCGTTTGGATCGAGACCCGCTTCACTGCGCGCTCGGTGTACCGTTTCAATGCCCCAGGCGATGCGCTCGAGCTCAGCTCCCAGCGTAAACATGACGCGGTCAGCATGCCGGGCCGCGATCGCAATGACCATCGGTCCGGTGGCAGCGACTTCAACGGGAACTTTCTGCTCATCGTTCAGCCACTCTATGCTGCTGTCCTCGGGCGTATCCGACAGCCCGAGGTCACCCACCGGCTTAGCCACGCTGTCCGGAATATCGATCTCATCAAAAGGCACCGCGTCACCATGGAGGTATAGCTGCAGGTGACGCAGATAGGTCTCGAACTGTGACAGTTGTGCGGGCGCTCGACCGAGATGAGCCAGAGCAGAGTCACCCCGACCGATCCCGAGCACGGCGCGTCCTTTGGACAGTCGTTGCACGCTGGAAATTGCACTCGCCGTAACCGCTGCAGATCGAGTCACCGAATTAGTCACACCGGGCCCGATGCCGATACGCTTGGTTGCATTTGCCGCCATCGCCAGGGCAACGTAACAGTCCCCTGACAGATTCTGTGAGTCGACAACCACCAACCCATCCCAACCCGCGTCCTCATTTTGACGGGCGACGTGCTGAATGCCTCTCGGTGAAGCGTTGCCTATAGTCCAGAGTTCCATTACATGCCTCCCATCAAACAGCCTTGATAGATCAAAGCAAGTGACAGAAATGTTCTATCTACTACCAGTCGTTAGATTAATCCCAGCCTCTCATACTGTCCCGCGGGCGCGTCCATCTTCTGCATTGTTTGCTTCAGAAGCTCGATGTATTTCTTTTCCATGTCCGAACCCGCCAGGTTTTGCTGCTGGCCGGGGTCGTTCTCGATGTCGAACAGTTGCGTGTCTTTAACCGTGCTCCACCTGTTCATGTTCCAGCGGGTGCGCACTACCGAGAGATCCGTGTAGGGCAGGAACTGCCCCCACTCCGCTTCCTGAAAGAACTGCGCTCCCGGCACCTCGTGGAAGTTGTAGGATGTCGGACTGAGAAAGTGTTGGTACAGCGGACTGTTGTCCGCGCGCGCAGCGGCCCTCATGTACGTGTAGCTGCCATCGGTTACGTTGACGGGCATACCGAACCAACCATAGATAGCAGCTTCTCGCTGCACGGGTGAATCCTTCTCCAGAACATCCTTGAGGGACTCGCCGTGGATCGCGTGTTCGAAATTCACGTTGAAGAAATCCAGTAGCGTCGGCATGATGTCGATGTTCTGCGTAAGCTGGTTGCGTCTCTGCCCGGCATGCAGGTTGCCCGGCAGCTTTATGACCAGAGGGATGTTGCCTAGTTCGTTCCACACGTGCCAGCGATTCTTACCGGTGCTGTCGTGTTCACCGATCAGGTGGCCATGGTCGGTGGTGAGGATAATGAGGGTATCGTCGAAAATCTTCTGTCGTTCCAGTTCGTCAAAGAGCTTGCCCAGATATTCATCCGCCATGCTAACCGTGCCTGCGTATTGCCTGCGCAGATGCGTCGTGGCTACCTCACCCTCCTCTATTTTGCGGTAGGACGTCCAGTCGTAACGCGGTCCCTGCCAGTCATCGCCATACTGCTCCACATATTCCTTCGGGCAGTCAAACGGTTCGTGTGGATCGAAGCCCTCCACCCACAGAACGTAGTCGTCAGCACCTTCGTTGCACTGCAGCCAGTCGATGGCACCGGCGAATGTCTTTGGGGTCGAATAGTCCCCTGCGCTCACAAACGTCTCACGGTTCATATCATACTGGGCACTCCATCGACCGAGATGTTCGGGCTCGCCCGGGGGCGTGGTGGCTGAACGCCAGCGGTCCTCTTCCTGACCGCGGTGAAAGGCGTAGGTATCGAACTGCGTGTGGTAATCCTCGCCGCCCACGTGGAAATAGTGGTAGTGGTCCGTCTCCATATGGGATCGAATCCCGGCGCGCCGCAGCAGACGAGTGAAGGGGATGTCAAACGGTTCGATGGGTCCCCAGTTTCGCTCCAGGAAATTCAGCCGCCCGGTGAGAATGTCCCGGCGCGCCGGCATGCAGGGGGCAGACCCGATCCAGTGGTTGTCGAATACCAGTCCCTTTTTCGCCAAGCGCTCGATATTGGGTGCCTTCATCCAGTCGTTGCCGTAGATGGGCAGATAATTCCGGTTCAGGCTGTCGAGAAGGACAAAAACGACCTTCATTGAGATTCTCCCATGGCTGCATGCTCCGGTAGAATGTACCATGAATCGAGACAGGAACTCACCATGTAGCGGGACGCCTGGAAGTCCTGACGGGTAGCGTTGCAAACGAACCAGACACATTACGCAGAGGTCAACATGAACGAATTGCCTAAGTCGGTAGAGGTCAGGGACGACACCATGCGGGAAGGTTTGCAGATCGAGAGCAGGGAGATCCCTGTCGAGGGCAAGCTGAGACTCCTGGATGCGCTTGGGGAGACAGGCATCAAAGTCATCTCCATCGGCTCATTCGTCAGTCCGAAGTGGACTCCCCAGATGGCGTGCATCGACGAGATCGCAGAGCGATTCGAACCCAAACCGGGCGTCACCTATACCGCAGCGGTCTTCAACGCACAGGGGTTTGAGCGGGCCGACAAGTATTACCCGAAGATCAACGTGAGGACGCGCGAGTATATGACTCACGTAGAAGTGGGTGGAACATTCGCCATGCGCAATTACAACAGGACCTCGGAACAGATGTTGCGACAGGCCGATGCTACTGTTGGACGCGCCAAGGAAGCCGGTGTTCAGTCAGGAGGAATTGTGATTGGCAATCCCTTCGGCTCCAACTTCGACGGGGACGTCCCCCTTGACCAGTCGTTGGCAGTGTTTGCCGAAGTGATCGATAAATGGCATGAACAAGGGCTGCCAGTCAATAGCTGCAGAATACTCGATGATATGGGTGCATGCATGCCTGACCAACTGACTGAGATGCTGTCCGCCATCAGCGAGCGGTGGCCGGAGATTACCGACTTCGGCCTTCACCTTCACAATCAGAGAGGCGTCACCAATATTTGCTATTACGAGGCCCTCAAGTTTGGCGTCACACGATTCGATACCTCTCTCGGTGGACTGGGTGGCTGCCCCTATTGTGGAAACGGCAGAAGCGCCGGACACGTTCCAACGGAGGATTTCGCCTACATGTGCGAGGAGATGGGAGTTGAGACGGGTCTCGATCTCGACAAACTGATCGAAGCGACTGCTGTCGCCGAGGAAGTCGTCGGACATCCGCTGTGGGGGCACGTGTCCAAGGCTGGGCCGCGGCCGCGAGGCAATACTCTCTATCCGAAAGATATGCCTTTCGTCGAGACGCTCGAGGAAGCCAGTCACTTCAGAAAGGGCCCATCCGTATACGCCCACCAAGTCAAGCCGTGGAAAGAAGATAGCGCACTGATGAAATCGTTAGAGTGATTCTGCTGGCATAGCGGCCACACCTGCAAGTAACCAGTGAAATAGGGAGCAAACAAAGAGTACAATGATGCGCTGCCTGAAATTACCAACGTGCCTATAGAGGAGATTCAACAATGAAAACAGATGCAAACCGTCGAGACTTTCTGACAACAACACTACTGCTCGCTGGTGCTTCTACCGTTGGCCAACTCGGATTTGTGCGTGAAGCCGCCGCTAAGGAGACCAGCATCACACAGTTGGCGCACTTTCGAATGAATCCTGAGAAGGAATCGGAAGCCGTGGCCTTTCTGCAAGAACTCACTGCAGCCGTTGAGGCCAAGGAACCGGGCGTGCTGGCGTATATCGCTCACCGCTCGTCGGCGGATCCAAACCTGCTGACGTTCTTCGAGATCTATGCGGATGAAGCGGCGATCGCGAATCACGGTAAGCAGCCGCACCTTGCGGGAATGGGCAAAGCCTTTCGGGATGGGGTTTTCAAACCATTCGCAGAAGGAAGAGCCGTTAAAGTGGAACGCCTCGACAGGGTCAGTGGCTTCTCTAGATAGTAGCTGCGCGTCCTTAGATTCGTTATCAGCGATAGTCGGCTTAAACGCTGACTATCGTCAGGTCGTCCCTGACGACACCTGTGCACCCAAAGCCTATGAACCTATCTTTAGAGCGATTTGAGCGCGCCACGGATTTCCTGCTTGCCAACGCCCGCATACTGGAGCGTCGACTTTATGATGTACATTTCCAGGGCGGTTCCAACAAAGCGGTCGCGAGTGCTGTCGCTGCCTACGAGAACCCGGACGGTGGGCTGGGTTGGGGGGTTGAGCCGGATACGACTTCGCCGGAGAGCCAACCGCTCTTTACCATCATGGGGCTTGAAAGCCTACAGCAGGTGGGCGCACTCGACCAGGCGCTGCTGGAGAATTCGCTACGTTACTTTGAAAGCGTTATTACAGATGACGGTGGTATTCCATGGATGTTTCGTCCGTCGGGTCGGTACCCGCGAGCGGTCCACTTCGAGAATGTGAGCGAACGTGCGACTATCGCGGCGACGGCGCCGGTGTTAGCTTTCTGTTTGGGATTTGGCGTGGTTCGCCCGTGGATGAAGGTCGCCGAGGATTTTGTATGGCGGGAGATGGCGAGACAGGGAGATGATCACGCCATGTGTCCCGCCTGCATGAACAGACGCGCCGCATTCCTAGTATACCGGGCGACCGAGGAGCGTGGCGCCCACGAGATAGAGGCGCTTCGTCAGCGGGTGTCGAGTGACGCGACGCTATGTACCGATCCAAGCGAACCGAATTGGGGCCTTTACGGACACCCGAGTTCGATAAGCTTTGCGCCATCTTCCGACAGTCTTTTGCGACCTGCCTTTTCAGCCGAGCGCATAGAACAGGATCTGGACACGCTGATCGAACGGCAATGCGAAGACGGTCGATGGGCGACCAACTACGGCATCAGCGAACGGACGCGCCTCGATTGGGATGGCATCTACACGCTTGAGGCGTTGCTGACGCTTCGTGCATATGGTCGACTCGTCACCGACTGATCAAATACCGCCCGCTGGTTGCTTTCACTTGGAGAATCACAAATAATCGATGCCCGCTTAACCGAGGGAACGAGGATGAAATACACAAGCGCCGGACTCCTTTTGATCGTTGCTATTGGCAGCAGTCCAGTAACAGCGGCGCAGCCAACAAAGACCGCTCAAGACAACGAATACGACTGGCCGACCTATGCCAGAGATCCGGGATCGTCGAAATACGCGGACCTCGAGCAGATAAACGAAGATACGGTGGGCAAGCTGCAGGTGGCCTGGACTTGGGACTCACCAGACAATGAATTCCTCAAGGCCAACACCCAATACGCGCACAGCGGCTTTCGGAGTACACCGATCAAGATCGGCAATGTACTCTACGTCAGTACCCCAATGGGACATGCGGCTGCAATCGATGCAACCACCGGCGAACAAAAATGGGTCTTCGACACCAAAACCTATGAGCACGGTAGACCCGCCAACATAGGATTCAACCACCGGGGCGTGGCTTACCGGGAAGAGGGCGGTAAGCGTCGGATATTGATGGGTACCAACAACGCATTCCTGTGGTCCCTGGATGCGGATACCGGCTTGCCGGACAGATCCTTCGGTAAAGACGGCAGGGTCGACCTTACCATTGGCCTCGGTCGGGAAATAGATCGCTCGAAATACTCAAACGTCGCCGCCGTCACCATCGTAGGCAATACCGTAGTCATGGGAGCGGTTATCTCCGATATGCCATTGCTGGAGTGGTATCCCGAGAAGCAAAGCGATATGCCACCGGGGCACATTCGCGGCTTTGATGTGAATACGGGCGAACAGAAGTGGATATTCCACTCCATCCCCCAACCCGGTGAAAAGGGTCATGAAACCTGGGAAAACGACTCCTGGAAAGTCACCGGATCGACGAATGTCTGGACGCTGATGAGCTCAGATCCTGAACTGGGGTACGTTTATCTGCCATTTGGCGCTCCCAGTAACGATTGGTATGGGGGGCAGCGACTGGGGGACAACCTGTTCGGCAACACCATTGTCTGTCTGGATGCAACCGACGGCTCGTTGGTCTGGTACTTCCAGACGGTTCATCATGACCTTTGGGATTACGACTTACCGGCCGCCCCCACCCTTGTTGACATTACCGTGGATGGAAAAGAGATCAAGGCACTTGCACAGATATCCAAGCAGGCGTTTGTGTATGTTTTGGATCGCGTTACCGGCAAGCCCGTGTGGCCCATCGAAGAGCGACCGGTGCCGAAGAGCGATGTTCCGGGCGAGCGAGCTGCAGCGACGCAACCATTTCCCACACGACCCGCGCCCTTCGATGTACAGGGCCTGTCCGAGGATAATCTGATCGACTTCACGCCCGAGTTGCGCGCCGAAGCTGTGGAGATGATCAGCAAATATCGAAACGACGGGTTCTTTACGCCGCCTTCAACAGGAGGCTCCATTCAGATGCCCGGTGACGGTGGCGGAGCCGAGTGGAATAGCGCGGCGTTCGATCCGTACACATCATTGCTGTACGTGTCGTCAATGAGTTCCGCCATCGTCTCCCAGTTGTTCGAGCCCAAGGAGGGCGTGACTGAGTACCGTTATCTGCGTGGCGGCAACAGATTCCTGCGCGGACCAAAACGCCTGCCGCTGACAAAGCCGCCCTATAGTCGCATCAGCGCCATCGATCTGAGTACGGGCGAATACGCATGGGTCGTGCCAAATGGGCAAGGCATGCGGCAGCGAATCATCGATATGGGTATTCCTGATCCGGGGCCGGTCGGTGCCTTCGGCCACGCGAGTCCGTTAGTGACGAAATCGCTCATCTTTGTGCCGGCATATGAAGGCAAGCCGTTGCTCCGTGCACTGGATAAAGCGACCGGCAAGACCATTCACGAAACCGAGTTGCCGATGCGAGCTACCGGACCGGCGATGACCTACATGGTGGGCGGAAAACAGTATATCTCCATGGCGTCGATGGGTGGTGCCAAGGATGCAAAACTCGTGACCCTGGCACTGCCGTGATTCGAACGACCCTGATCCGGGCTTCGGTGCGCTCGGATCATCCGGCGCGTTCCATCAGATCTCTGATGCCTGCCAAGTGCTCTTCGTATTGTGGCTTCGGAAACAGCACGATCAATCGTTCCAGTACACTGACGACATTGTCGTAATCCTCGAGCTCGGAGTAGTTGAGGACTTGTAAGTAGAGCCATGACTCTCTGACTTCTACTGCCTGGTCGACGGCAAGCTGTTCTGTCTCCAGTGCATAGGTCAAGGAACTGCGGTAGTCGGCAAGCTTGTGATAACAGGTTGCTTTCAAGTAGATCGTGGCGGGATCGGGTGACTCTCTTAGTTTCAACCAGCGGTCTATATTGGTGAGTGCCGCATTGAACTCTTCCTCGACAAAGTAGAGTTGGAACAGGGCGTGCAGCGAATTCATTTCCAGTGCCGCTGTGATGCTTCCCTCACCCTGAGCCAGCACTTGTTGGTAGGCATGGATAGTCTTGGGCATGTCTTCAAGAGAATAGTGGGCATATGCCAGCGTATTCCAAATCTGAGCCACTTCGTAGCTGTTGAGTCCTGGAGTTGCCATCGCTTCTTGCAGAACTGCGACGGCTTCGATGGGTGTACCACCCTCGATCAAAAGCTGTGCTTCCGAAAGTATCCCGTAGGTCGTCTCTTGCATCGTCTGTTGACGGGCCTCCTCCTCTATCGCCTGTTGAAGGAACTCCTCCTTGGCAGACTCGAGTGTTTGGCCATCAAGGTCAGCATGAAGTGAACTGATTGGAATGATGAGCGCTGTCATCACGCTCACGATGAGAAGTGACTGTATTGTCTTCATGGGAACTCTCCTAATATTGTTGTTGAGCAGGGCCTCGATGCGTCGAGAAAGCAACGACACCGAGGCCATTGCAGCAGTTGCCTTCAGGTTGCTTGCCCGGGCTATCGTCAGCAGTTGACTTGCATAGTCGGCAGGAGAGACGCCGCTTCGAACTACAACATCGTCACAGGCACTCTCGGCTTCGTGTAGCATGCGGCGATGAGCGATCCAGACCAGTGGATTGATCCAAAACAAACAGCACATGAGCATGCCGACAGACGAAGTCAATGTGTCGTATCGGTGGATGTGCGCAAATTCATGCCTCAAGCTGGATTGTCGTTTCGATACTGGCCACTCCTGCCAATCTCGAGGAACTACGATGCAGGGTTGCCATACACCCCATGTCACGGGCGAACCCAGCGCTGAGTCTTGCCGCAAAGTAACGTGTCTGAATGTTCGTTCGGTCTCGATCGCCGACGCGAAGCTCGGGCCCTGCAAGAGGCTTGTCTGATTGAACCAGCTTACGGTGCGTCGCAGCTGAATAAGCCAGTAGCCCAGGATCATGAGAGCAACTGCGGCATAGATGAAACCAAGCACTGTCAATGAAGGCTGCCAGACCGACTGATCGTCGGGTATGGACATCTGCCCACTTACGCCCGTCAGGGCAGTGACCGTTGGCGTGAAGGTCAGGAACGAAGCAGGGGGTGCGAGCGCGATTGGTACAGGTGTCAAGGACGAGATAACGGGAAGCAACGGCACACCGATCAGTGCCAACAGCAGGATCAGGTGTCGAGCTGACGCTGTCAGTTTGGGTATGACGCTGGCGGCAAGTGCCAGAGCGACCAGTATGACACCCTTTGCCCACAACACCACGAAGGCGCTCATCGTTTGCGCGCTCTTGCTTCGTTGATCATACGCTCGATCTCATCCAACTCATCGTCGGGGAGCGGCTCGGATGACGTACCCAACAGAGCCCCGAACGTATTTGCGGTTGACCCGCCAAAAAACGTATCGACCAGATGTGTTAGAGCTGCCCTTCCCGCGGATTGATGTGGTGTCGTGGCAGAGTAGACGTATTTCGGCCCCTTTTCTTTGTAGGTGAGCAGGCCCTTCTCGGCCAACCGACTCATCACTGCCCGGACTGCCGAGTAGCTTGGTTCACCGGGGAGTACAGATTGGACCTCGGCCACGGTGACCTCCTTGTTGGCATACACGACATCCATGGCTTGGCTTTCGCGACGCGTGAGTTCATTCAACTTAGTCGTCTTCATGAGATGTGCACATATTTAAGCATGGTGCTCAAAAAATAGCACTTCTGGAAATAATGTCAAGTTTTTTTGGCGAAATTCTCATAAGTGGCGAGCAGACGAGGGAGTTGTCTGGAGCTGGCATCCCTGTGTGGGGCCTACGTGCACGCTCAGCTACAGCCGACAAGTGAGTTGCCTGAACCCCCTTTGTATGATAGAAGAATCGGTACGGTGGCACATAGCGGCCCCGTCTGGTAAGGGGGTGCAGTGACAGAGATCTTCGGTACTTGCAGCGCACAATTCGGTCCCGTGAAAGATGCGTTCCATAGGAACTTCGTCATCAACGAAGAGGTGGGCGCTGCTGTCTCCGTCTACAGGCAGGGCGAAAAGGTCGTCGATCTGTGGGGTGGCTACGCCAACCAGCGGCAGAAGCTGGAGTGGCAGGAAGACACCCTTTGCGCCTTCTATTCCAGCGGCAAACCCTTTGTGGCCACCGGTCTGCTGCGTCAGGTTGACGCAGGCAAAATCAAACTGGACGATCCCGTATGCGGTGTCTGGCCGGAATTTGCGGCGGCCGGTAAGGAGCAAATTACCTTTCGTCAGCTACTTTGCCATCAGTCAGGATTGGCAGCTATCGGCAACAAGCTCCCGCGAGAAGCGGCCTACGATTGGGAGTTCATGGTCGGGGAACTGGCGGCGCAAGGTCCCTGGTGGGAGCCCGGAACGAGGCACGTCTATCACACTCACACATTTGGATTCCTTGTTGGGGAGGCGGTTAGGAGGATAACGGGATTGATGCCCGGAGAATATCTGCAGCAGGAGATCATGGGCCCATTGGGAGATGAGCTGTACGTTGGTGTATCGGATGAGGACTTGAACCGGCTGGCGGCGATGTCACGGGAGACCGATTTCAATGTCCCTGACAGGCCGACTGTGGCGGTTAGTGACAGCGAGATGAGCGATGAGGAAAAGATGTTGTTCTATGCGGTGGCCAACCCCCCAGGTACGCCTGATGGTGGCGGAGAGCCGCTACGAGGGTGGCAGCAGGCGCAGATTCCAGCTACAAACGGTCACGGAACGGCACGTGCAATAGCACACTTCTATGGTGTACAAGCAATGGGCGGAGAGTTCGATGGTCAGCAGCTTCTGTCCTCTGAACTGCTGAAAGAGGCAGTGAGTGTTCAATCCGAAGGTTATTGTCCGATACTCAAGAGAAATGTTAGATTCGGCTTGGGCTATCAGATCACTCAGTCCGATCGACCATTCGGTTCCGGAGAGCACTCGTTCGGTCATTACGGCAACGGCGGGTCGGTGGGGTATGCGGATCCGGATACCGGATTAGGGTTCGGTTATGTCATGAATTACATACCGAGACGCAAGCAAAACGCCAGGAGCCGCGAACTCACCGAAGCATTGGAATCGTGCCTCTGAGGAAGCGGGCTTGGCCTAAGGCACATGTGGCGCAAGCTCCCCTGCCACGTAACTCGGAAACTCCTCCGATCCACAGTTGAATTGCTGGAATTGGCAGGACGACAGATCTTACTCCGACATCGCAACGTGGAGGCCAGGCACCAGGAACGCTTAGGCCTCCACTGTTGGGCAAATGAACCTCGCTTGGCGATTTCGGCACAGAATTTACGCTATTTGCACTGCAGCAGGGTCCACGGGCTAAAGGCTCTGATGATCTAACGACCTATGAATGGTGTCCACTCGATACGTGAACAAGCCCGGCGAGCGGCGCACCAGTCTAACCATCCAACACGATGAGAAAAATATGAATCAGGAACTAGTAATCGTCGAAAAACAGGATTCTATCGCGCGTGTAACCCTTAACCGCCCTGAAGTGCTCAACGCGCTTTCGGCAGCCCTACGTAGAGAAATAGTCGCTACGTTTCAGGAACTCACCCAGGATACGCAGGTCCAGGCCATAATCCTCACCGGTGCTGGTCGGTCATTCTGTGCCGGGTTGGATCTGAAGGAAATGGGTGGTGAAGTTCCATCGACTGGGGGGCTAACCGGCCAGGATTTCTCCGACGTACTGGCAGCCACGCCTCAACCCATAATCTGCGCCGTGAATGGCTATGCGATAACAGGTGGGTTCGAGTTGGCTCTGATGTGTGATCTGATCATAGCCTCGGATACTGCAATGTTTGCCGACACCCACGCCAGGCTGGGCCTGGTTTCGGGTTGGGGGCTGTCGCAGAAACTGCCGCGCATGGTCGGTATCAACAGGGCCAAGGAGATCTCGTTAACGGGCAATTACGTCGATGCGCGTACCGCCTATGAGTGGGGCCTGGTTAACCACGTGGTGCGCCCCGAGGAGTTGCTGTCCACCTGTGAGTCGATGGCGAGGGACATCGCCTCGACCGAGCCGAACGCTCGAGCGACGATGCTCGGAATTATGGATGCGGGATGGCAGACGACGCTTGAAAAAGGCTTTGAAATCGAACGGACCTGCAACAGGGGCCGAGACAGCGACGAGGGGCGTGCGGAGAAGATAGCAGCCCGGCGTCTCGCGGTTCAAGCCAGGGGTCGCGAACAGAGCAGCGCGTAGCTTTCTATGCTGACGATGCCACCGGTTCTTGCTGGCTGGCGAATTCATCCTAATCTGGGGGGATCATCGTGCCCGATTACGAATTCCTACTCTACGACGTTGCGGACAAGACCTGTACCATCACATTCAATCGCCCGGAGAAGCGTAATGCACTTAATACCAAGTTGCTTGAAGAGCTTGACGATGCGTTGGATGTTGCCGAGGCAGATGAGGATGTTTGCGTGGTCCTCTTCAAAGGCGCGGGCACGGCGTTCAGCGCGGGCTACGATCTGCGCGACAATCCCTACACCGTGCCGCCTGAGGGGCAGGATCGCTGGCGCCTGAACGATTCCGTTCCTGCCCTTCGCAAGATCAGCGAGCGCTATCTGCGCATCTGGTATTACCCCAAGGCGACCGTCGCCCAAGTTCAGGGACCGGCGATTGCGACCGGCTGCTACTTCCAGATGCTGTGTGACATCGCCTTTGCGGCGGATACTGCAACGTTCGGACACCAGGCACAACGGGTGGGCGGCGTGACCAGTCTGCCGCTGTGGGTCTGGATGCTGGGAATGCGACAGGCCAAGTACCTGCTGTTAACGGGCAGGCTGATAACGGCCAAGGAGGCACAGAAGATAGGTCTGGTAACTCGGGTCTTTGCCGCCGATGAGTTGGAGGGCGAGGTGGCGCGGCTGTGTGAAGATTTGGCGGCTCGCAATCCATTGGGTTCGATGTGGTTAAAGGACGCGATCAATGCCGACTACGACATGATGGGCCTGCGAGCATCGTATCCGATGCACTATTCGATGAACGCCGCCTCCCGCGTGCAGGAGCGCACGCCCGGTGAATTGTCACTTGCCGATATCGTCTTTGGCGGGAACCGGCAGGAAGTGCCGGAGGGTGAACGTTAGCTAGTCGAACAGGCTTGCCAAGCGCTGCTTCATGGAGTCCGCCACGTAAAGTGCCAGAGCCTGGATGGTCCGAGTGGGATTTACGCCGGCTGAAGTTACAAAGATGCTGCCGTCGACGATAAAGACATTCTTGACGTCGTGACAACGACCCCATTCATTCACCACCGATTTCGCAGGATCCCTGCCCATACGCGCGGTACCCATGAGGTGGCCGCCGCCTCTCAGAACCCCTGATTGGATGTCGTTGGCGCCGGCCGCACGCAGCACTTCCTCCCCTCTTGCCATTGCATGCTCCAGCATCTTGCGGCTGTTGTCACTGATCCGATAGCTGACTTTGGGGGCAGGAATACCGCTCGCATCCACCAGGGCTGGGTCCAGGGTGACGGAGTTGTGCAGTTCAGGTAGATCCTCACAGATACCGAGCATGCCGGCAATGCGATTGAACATGTCGCGGTAAGCCCTGTGGTGGTCGTGGCCAAAGGGTACGCGGCCCGAAATCACGCCGCCCCTTGCAGTATTGACGTGTCCTCTGCCGCGCACGCATTCCAGCGTGTAGCCCCTTACAAAACCACGGGACAGCTCCGTCTCGTAGAACTGCTGACTCTGGATGCAGTGTCCGGGCCCACGGTAACCGTCCAGAGGCTCCTCGAATGTCCCGAAAATGGTGGCGTAGGGATGTAGCATCAGGTTCTTGCCCACCAAGCCGCTGCTGTTGCCAAGCCCATCCGGGAACAGATTCGAGCGGGAGTTGAGCAGCAGCCGCGGCGTACCCACCCCGTTACAGGCAAGGATCACCACCTCTGCCGTCTGTCGGTGCTCGTTGCCATCGGCATCGTAATAGATGACTCCCGACGCCAAACCCTTGTCGTTCACCGTGATTTCCCGCACCCTGCAACCGCTTCTGAGTTCCACGCCGCTGCGAAGCGCGTGGGGCCAATAGGTGATGTCGGTACTGGCTTTGGCCCCCTGAGCACAGCCCCTGGTGCATGCACCCAGATTGATGCACTTGTCACGACCGTCATACTGCTCAGTGAGGATGGCTGTGTCCGACGGCCACCAGTGCCAACCCAGAGAGTTGAATCCGCGCGCCAGGGCTTCCCCGGACTTGCCCAGCGGCAACGGTGGCAGTACCGGTTTCTTGGCTGGATAGGCCGGATCCCCGGCAAGTCCTGAAACTCCCGTCATGCGGTCGTTTTCTGCATAGTAGGGCCACAGCACCTGGTGATCGATGGGCCAGTCATCAGCAACCCCATCCAGCGTTTTGACGCGAAAGTCGGAAGGATGAAAACGCGGGAAGTGGCCGCCGTAGAGTATCGTCGTCCCCCCCACAGCGCTGAAGCTGGTCACCGGCAGGTCC